>Ga0214542_1010622_pt1 | contig 13282 bp, 17 predicted proteins | sample CNSS1metaG_FD_160096 | JGI IMG/M metagenome (GOLD analysis project Ga0214542, IMG submission 160096) | Root nodule microbial communities from cowpea collected in UCLA plant growth center, Los Angeles, California, USA - CNSS1 | ecosystem: Host-associated > Plants > Roots > Nodule | place: USA...
TAAAATCATAAAAGCTACTCACCAAAGATTAAAGTCAATTATAAAAAAGTAGTATATTGTACCCGATATATATAGAAATTGTAGTTGCACCAAGCCATGCATAGTCAATAATTTCTCCAATAATTTTTGCATTAATGATTTCTTTATGTTCATCAAAACCAAATATGTCTTTCTCTATTTCTATTGGGGAAATTGACTCTGTAGGCTTTAATTTCATATATGAAGAGAGGTAGTTGCACCATTGAGGAAGATTGGGATGAATCACTTTACGAGGAATATGTTGAATAGTCATTTTTCCTTGACATTTTCTTTTAGGTGCGACAGATTCATTCGTATTATTAATCTTTTTCTTTTTAGATAGAGTGGAATCCTAAAACATCATCAATTAAACAAAATTAAGTGATAGATAAAATATTTTCATAAATAATTATGAATTAATAAGGTTTGACAAACATACTGCATCAACAACCTGTAAAAGATTGATTGGCCATGCCACAAATGTACCTATTGCTTGTCCTATTGTCATTATGTCGTCTGAAACATCCCTAAAAGATATTACTTAAATAAATATTTAAATATATAAAAAGAAGCTTGAACGTCACAACTTTATTAATTTTTGTCGCAGAAACAAAACAAAATTTAATGTTCAAAGTGACAATCATTTAATACATAAAAGTAATTCCAAAAGTTATTACAAATTCCAAATAAAACTTTAAAACATAGTAATTCCCTAGCTCTAATTCCCAGCTAGTCCCTCTCTCCATCTCGAGTATTAGCGGCATTACCTGTATCATCAACTACTCCCGTGTAAAATTACACGATCATCGCCAAGCACAGACAGAAAGGGTGAGCTCAATAATATATACAAAAAATCACATAAATTAAGTAATAGAAAACACCCAATCTTAGTATCATAACTATATCTTAGTTACATTCTACACACGCCCCAAGGCTTTTCAACTACAAACATACAACAAGGTTAGTCATAGACTCAGGATTTCTGATGCTCACACGAACCTGTTCGCTCATGGTCTTGCCTCTACGAACCTTCCCGCTCGTAATCCTACTCTACGGACCTACCCGCCCGTAGTCCAACACATGTGATCCACAAGCTACGTACCTCCCCGCACACAGCATCTCTCAACTGTGAGCACGGATCATACGAACCTACCTCGCTCGTATCCCCACAGGAGAGTAATCGAGTATGAACCTTCCCGCTCATACCATTACATGGTATCCACCATCCATGAACCTACCCGCTCAAGGCACAACATCTCTTGATCTATGTTTCATCAAAGCTACAAACAATATACATAAACTGCTCTAACTCGCTTGGGCTAGAAGCCTTAGCTTAAGTGACCAGGCCTGTCTCGCTTAAGCTAAGCTTCCTCGCCTGAGCGAGCGTGCTGAACTGATTAACCTGCAAAGTCTCGCTTAGGCGAGTTTCCCCTCGCCTGGGCGAGCTTACACTTCGCCTAACACCCAAACACTCGCCTAGGCGGCGAGTTAAGCAAAACACAAAAATTAAACAAGAGGTCTTTGATAAGTGCCAAAAATGAGTAATTTTCATATGAAATGAGGGCACTTATGTTCTTAATTTGTGGTTATATCATGATTGATTCTCCCTAAATCTAGAAAAGAATGAGCTTCCAAGTTTTTGTTGAAAAGAAGTCACTTGATCCCTGTTTGTATAAATTTCAGGTACAATAGAGTAGAGAGAGGAAAGAACTTAAGAGGAGCAAAGGAGAAAGCAAGAAACAGAGAAAATAGGGAAGAAAGGCTGTCAAGGTCGCTCAAACCAAAACATGCTCGCTCAAGCTAAAGCCATTGTCGCCATTCTCGCCTAAGCGACGCAGGACCTCACTTAAGCGAGCGCTCGTGCAGTGGAGATCCTCCCTTGCCGCCATTCTCGCCCAAGTGAGATCAGATGCTGCCAATCTCGCCTAAGCGAGATCCTTTCTTCAACTCGAAGTACTCTTACTCGCCTAAGCGAGATATTGGCTTCAGCACGTCTCGCCTAAGCGAGAGGCTTTCTTTAGCATGAAGAAGCTGTCTCGCTCAAGCGAGACTCAGGTAGCTTGAGCGAGACCTTCGTGGGTATAAATTCTCCATGCATCAGAAAGTGAAGGCAGCTTGGAATTTTGGAGAAGAAACTCACACTTGAAGATCTGGAGAGCTGCAACCACGAAAGCATAACACAATTTCTCATTTTCTTCTTCTTCTTCTTAGCTCATAGGATTTTGTTGGCTACCATGAGTGGCTAATCTCTTTCCTTGGGATTGAATGTAATCTACTCGAACTTGGATGTAATCTGGTCATATTTATATATAGCATTTCTGTTTTACTCAATATTGGTATTATTGTTCTGCTCTTAATGCTTACTTCTATCTGATCAATAGATGTTTTGATTTTGATTTTTAGATCTGACTAGAAAGTATTTCTGAAAATCTAATTTGAACAATGATACTTGATATACTGTGATGCTAGGAATAGATCTCAATATATCAATTGCTTTTAACACTCAACTGTAATGTTGGATAGTTTGTTGAATATGTAAGGAATCAATATTCAGGAAACTAATCTTATGAATTTTATACGCGAGGGATCGGTATAAATGATTTTTGAGTGTGCATCAATATTGGTATTTTCATATGTTATGTATTATATTAATCCAGATTACAGACAAGCGAGATAGATGAAATTCAATCCTAGTTTCTTTTACTGAATTTTTATCTAATTTTCTGCTTTTACTGTATTTGTTTATGCAAATTAGTTTAAACATCAATGATCTATCAAATTAAAATTTTTGTATATATATGCTGATCGAGATAATTATTAATTTTCAACTGACTCCGTTCCTCGTGGGTTCGACACTCCTACTTTAAATCATTAGACTATAGTTGACTTTTGGTACGCTTGCCAAGAGACCAACAGTCTCGCTTAAGCGAGAACCTCTCGCCTAGGCGAGACGCCTTGTCGCCCAAACCCTGATCCTCTCGCATGTGCGACACACCCCAAAACACAGTCTCACATCCTCGTTAACTCACTTAGGCGAGATGTTCTCGCCTAAGCGAAGGAACAGGTCGCCTAAAACCCTGACATTCCGCCTAAGCGAGTAGCTCGTGCAGAAACACAATTTTTGGCTCTGCAACTCTCGCCTGAGCGAGACTATCAGATTACCTCACTGCTACGCTCACCCAAAACCCACACACCATGCCAAAACCTCATACAAACATGATAACCAAACCCTTTCATCGTTCCAACATTATGAACCTCTTTTAGACTCCAAAATCTAACTCCCAAGCAAAGCAATTACCCAAAATTCCATACAGTACCAATAACGCCAGTATTTCCATATATTCACACAAGGGTTTGGTCATATTCAACAAAACAATCACACACTCAATACACAACATGTTGGCACAAAAATTTTATGGTAAAGGCACACAATTCATTGCGTATTACAGATTACACAAGAATCTTGAACAATTCATGAAAGGTATGCAAAAGAGCTCCCCTAACCTGTGAATCTTTGCTTCCAAAGGTTGCCTAACCTTGACTTTGTGATAGCTAGAACCCTCCCTTTTTGCTCTCTCAACCACCACCGCTTTGCTCTCAATCCCAATTAGCTTTTGCACTCAAAACTCGTGATCCTTTCTCACTCAAATTTTTCAGACTTTCAAAACCCTTCTAATGGCCTAATTCTCCCTTTTTATATGACTCCTAATTATGGTAAAAAGAAATAAAACGAAAATTGACTTTTTAATGTCTATTATTACCTTTCATAAGCCATTATGGACTGTTTTTCCAACTCCCTTGGCTGCCCATTACCTCTAGGCTTTCCCACCCTTTCACATTCAGACCACAAGTATTATAGCAAAAATAAAGAGATTAATTTGTTCTCATCAAGGTTTGAATCCACAACCCATCAATTACCAAGTCAATTGCACAACCAATTCACATTTGTGATAATTCCTAAAATTTTAGGATTATATTATCACGTCTATCATTCAAACATACTACGAAATAATACATAAATTAAAATAACACACAAAGGCATACATAGGACTCGAACCCATGTCCTCTCACACAATCAAAGTACTCTCAACCACTTAAGCTAGTACTTTTCCACATCACAACAATTAACATTAAGTGCCATAAAGGCTTCCCCTAACCGCATTTATTAAATAATTATTAATTTAATTATTCAAATTTTCCGGGTCTTACATTCCCCCCACCTTTAAAGATTTTCGTCCTCAAAAATTGCACTTACCAGGAAACAAGTGTGGGTAGGATTGCCTCATGCGATCCTCCATCTCCCAAGTCATCTCTTGAGTGATTTCATTCCAGAGAACCTTCACTGTCTTTATTTCCTCTCCTCGCAGCTTTTTCACTTGCGAGTCGAGGATCCGCACCGGCCCGGTGTTTATGGTCAAGTCTTCTCTGATCTGAATATCATCTAACTCTAGGACATGGGATGGGTCTGCTATGTATTTTCTCAATAGAGAAACGTGAAATACATTATGCAGATTCGCCAAGTGCGGCGGCAGGGCAATCTCATAGGCTGCAGCACCAATCCTTCTCAGTATCTGATAGGGTCCAACAAACCTTGGAGTTAACTTTCTTGATTTGATGGCTCTCTCGATTCCCGCTGTCGGTGTTACTCGGAGGAACACATGATCCCCAACTTCAAATTCCAAAGGCCTCCTCCTCTTGTCCGCATAGGACTTTTGCCTGCTCTGGGTTGCTTTCATTCTCTCCTGAATAGCTTTGACCTTTTCAGTAGTCTGTTGTAAGAATTTTGGACCCAACACTAGTGATTCGCCATCTTGATTCTAACACAGTGGTGTCCTACATCGCCGCCCATACAAGGCCTCATATGGCGCCATACCAATACTGGAGTGATAACTGTTGTTGTATGTAAATTCCACCAAAGGAAGCATATCACCCCAACTGCCCATGTGATCCAGAACACAGGCTCGCAGCAGGTCTTTCAAGGACTGAATCGTCCTCTTAGACTGTCCATCCGTCTGAGGATGATAAGCAGAACTCATTCGTAACTGAGTCCCTAAAGCTGCCTGCAACGACTACCAAAAACGAGAAGTAAATCTCAAATCTCTGTCAGATACGATACTAGTTGGCACCCCGTGCAATCTGACTACCTCTCTAACATATAACTCAGTCAGCTTGTCCATTGACATCTTCTGATTAATTGCCAAGAAATGGGAACACTTAGTCAACCTGTCTACAATCACCCAGATTGAATCATTTCCCTTAGTTGTTCTCGGCAAATGTGTCACGAAGCCCATTGCAATACTATCCCATTTCCACTGCGGAATATCTAACGGTTTGAGTGTACCCCCTGGTCGTTGATGTTCAATCTTGGCCTTCTGACACACCAAACACGACACCACAAAGTTAGCGACATCAGTTTTCATTCCATTCCACTAGAAGGACTGTTTCAAATCCTGATACATCTTAGTCATACCTGGGTGTATGCTAAGACGACTTTTGTGTCCCTCCTCCATAATTTGCTTCCTCAATCTCCAGTTCCCGGTACACAAACTCTATCTCGGAAACGCAGGATGCCATCTGATCCCATTCTATAGTCCTTCCCTTTCTCAGTACCCAACCAACTCACAAACTGTTGTAATTCAACGTCACCCTTCTGTCCCTCACGGATCAACCCCATGAGATCACTAGTCAAGGTCAGTACACTACATCGGATAGAATCTTCTCCCAAATGCATACCTAGATTCATATCCCTGAATTTCTCAATCAACTCCAGCTCTTTCACCATCATCGCTGACATGTGAATCTTTTTTCGACTTAAAGCGTCCGCCACTACATTTTCCTTACCTGGATGGTAAAGTAACTCGAAGTCATAATCCTTAAGATACTCTATCCATCGCCGCTGTCTCATATTCAACTCTTTCTGGTCAAACAGGTATTTCAGACTTTTATGATTGCTGAAAACCTGGAATTGGGAGCCATACAAGTAGTGCCTCCATGTCTTGAGTGTAAACACTACGGCAGCCAACTCTAAATCATGAGTGGGATAGTTCTTCTTGTGCACCTTCAACTGTCAAGAAGCGTAGGCTACAGGCCTTCTCTCTTGCATCAATACACACCCCAAGCCCTAAAAGGATGCATCACAAAACACCTCTAATTTCTTACTGGTGTCTGGTATCGATAGCACCGGAGTTGTTGTCAATCTCTTCTTCATCTCCTCAAATCATTTCTCACATTTCTCCGTCCAGGAGAATGGTTGGTCTTTTCTAGTAAGTTGGGTCAAAGGACTCACCATTTTAGAGAATCTTTCCACAAACCTCCTGTAGTACCCAGACAAACCCAAGAAACTTCGTACCTCAGTCACAGTTCGCGGTCTTTCCCATTTCAACACTGTATCAATCTTGCTTGGATCCACTACAATACCCTATGCTGAAACAACATGCCCCAGAAATTGCACTTCTTCTAACCAGAACTCACATTTAGACAGCTTACCATAGAGCTGATGTTCCCTGAGTACTGCCAATACCACTCTGAGATGATCTGCGTGTTCCTCCTTGTTCTTGGAGTAGATAAGAATATCATCTATGAACACCACCAAAAATTTGTCCAAATAGGGCCGGAAAATACGATTCATATAGTCCATAAAGACCGTTGGAGCATTAGTCACTCCAAATGGCATTACTACATACTCGTAATGTCCATACCTTGACCTGAATGTTGTCTTCTGAACGTCTTTCGGTTTGACCAAGATCTGATGGTATCCAGACCTCAAGTCAATTTTCGAAAACACAACTGCCCCTCTTAATTGATCAAGCAAGTCATCAATCCTCGGAAGTGGGTACTTGTTCTTTATCGTCAGTTTATTCAACTGCCGATAGTCTACACATAACTGAGAACTCCCATTAGATCAATAGAGAAATCTATGTCCCTGCTAGGTGGCAACTCGAGTATTTCATTCGGAAAAAAATCAGCATACTCGTCAACTACCGGTATACTTCTGATCTGTTCCTCTGAGCTTTTCTTTTCTCCATGAGCCACTATCATGTAGCATGTAGCTCCTTCTTCAATCTCCTTTAAAGCTCTGTGGGTTGAGATCAACTCAAACCTTTCCGATTTTGGGAACACCACTCTGCGTCGTCCGCAATCAATGACAATATGATTACTTAACAACCAGTCCATCCCCAGTATCACGTCCAGTCCCTCCAAATGCAAGCATACTAGGTTCACCTTGAATCGTCTGCCTTCTACCTCCATCGAGCATCCAACACAGGCAGAATTTGTTGAAACCTGTCCAGATGCTGGTGTTGAGACTATTTATAAGACCCGTAGGATTTAATTAATTAAATAATTAATTAATTAATAAATGCGGGTGGGAAAATAATTATGACATTAAATTATGAAGAGTATGAAGTGGAAAAGTGCTAGCTCATGTGGTTGAGAGTACTTTGATTATGTGAAAGGACTTGGGTTCGAGTCCTATATATGCCATTTTTAGGTTATTGTTCGTTATTATTTTAAATATATGATAATCATGCTGTAAAATAATAGGTGAATTGGATGATGATTGTTAGCATGAAATATGAATTGGCATGGTGGTTTGATAGTAATTTGGCAATTGCATGGTCATTATTTTTCTTTTGCTAATGTTAACTTTGGATGGAATTGGAAGGGGTAAAGAAAACCTAACTGGAATCAGCAGCCAAGGGTGGTTGTAACCACAATTCATAATTAGAAATGAATGGCCATTAAAAGATAATAAGGTGCATTTTCGTTTTTGATTCTTGGATTAGCCTAAAGCACTAGTTTAAAAGGCAAAAGTGAGGGTTTAGGCAAGGTTTTGCAAGGCTGAACATAGACCTAGAAAACAGAGACGAAAAGTGAGTGTGAGGGGACTGGCGTAAGTGCATTTTGAGGCTGGGTCGAGGAGAATCAAGAGTGGCCATTAGTGACCAAAGGAGGAGCTTGAGAATTTCAAGTGTAGCAAAGGAAATCAGGTTAGGGGAGCTGGACTCCGTAATTTTTATGCTTATTATTAATAATGTGTAATTGTATGGTATATTGGATGTTTGTGCACTGTTAAATTCTTTATAATTCTTCGTTTTTGAAATTTTCCAGAAACCGCCTAGCGGGTGATGAACCACCGCCAGGCGACTCATGCAATTTCATGTGTTCTAGGTTCCTGGAAGAGGAACCGCCTCGCGGCACACTCCCGGTCGCCAGGTGACGCAAGGCATCTTAGCCATTTTCTGGGTTTGCTAATGAAGCGCCTGACGGGACTGGTTGAACCGCCAAGCGGCGCGGGGCAATTTGACTCGTTTTGGGATTTCTGGAATTCTGGGTTAAATCAGATCGGGGCAAAAGTCAATGGAGAATCTTATAGAGTGATAATGTTAACCAACAGTGGGTATAATCACCTAATTAAGGGCTTAAATGAATGGAACAATGTGTATAAGTTTAGGGTTGAATGTGTGATATCTTTAATTACGATTTGAATTGGGTTACCGTGTATTGGACATAGGAATAGTTTATCAATGTAATTAAATATGGAATTGTTATGATTGTGCTTGGACTGGGATTGCATTGTAGTGGGAATTCACAAAGATGGAGGAATGGTGGGGTTTTGGGTGCAGGGAAAATCTGGAAAAAATGTCCAGATGGTAAGCACCGCCTGGCGGCATGGGGCTGGTCGCCAGGCGCCAACACAGTGGCTGTGCTGTTGCAGGTTGAAGTGTCATGCGCTGAGGTTGGATTCTGTTCCCATTGGGTTAGGATCAGTAGATGGAATTTTTGTGATAGTTGGGAAGGTTTGATGATGGAGTCGTGTATGAACTACGAGGGTGAGAATTTCCTTATGAGGTAGTGATATCAAATATTAGAGGTCTTCCTATATTATGGCGTAATAGAGATTCTGAATACTGGATAAGTTGGGTGCAAGGGGGTTTAGAGAATTGACCAATTAGTGTGAATGAGAGTTCAAACAGTATAATAGGCTTGGCAACAACTTAATGGTAAATAATCTAAGAGTACTAATAGGTTAAGAAGGAAGGAGCTTAATGTTATAATTGAATGGGTCCTGTTATCGAGCTAGGGAGTGAGGATTTGACCTCACCAATGTTAGTAACCATTTAAGTTAGATGATATCGGGGATTGAGCAGATGGAAATGAGGTAAGAAATTGTGCTAGACTTGAGCAGAAAAACCAGTACGCGTTGTACTGTCATGGCGCCTAGCAGTGGGACGCGAACCGCCAGGCAGTAGTGGGATCACAGTGGGGTCTCAAGGCTTAGTGCGCTTGGCGGCAGGGGCAGTCTTGCCAGGCGGTCTCTGCAGCGAGAGGGATTCTAAGGCGATGTGCGCCTGGCTGTACGCTACACCTGCAAGGCGGTTTGGGAGCTGGCAGCGCCTAGCGGCACGTGTCACCCGCCAAACGATTAGTACAGCTACAGCTTGGAATTTTTGTGGTGTAATTGTGATCTACAAGGAGTCTAGCAGTGCTTTAAAGGTGGGGTTGCTGGTGTTCCTAGAGTTGTGGCTCGGAACGTGTCCCTTGAGTTGTGGCTCGGGATAGGGGTTAATCACGTGGTATTCCTTGAGTTGTGGCTCGGGATGGCGGATGAACACGAGGAACCCTTGAGTTGTGGCTCCGGTTGGCGAGTGTTGCCGGTGTGAGTGTGCTGGTTGTGGCCAGTACGGATGGGTCCAGATAGATTGCCCTCCTCAATTGTTGGCTGACAAGTTTGGTAGTCTTGGACGATACGGACTATGTTCGTATATGGGAACTCTACCTAGCGTTACGATGTATGATCCGTAGCATTGTTTCCCGCACGTGCTCTATCGGTTGTGGCCGATAGGTATGGCAGCAAGTCACCTTGAAGTAATCGTTAGACGATGTAGAACACGAATAATCTGATTAAGGGTCAGATGATAGGAATAAAAGTATAGAACAATGTGGGATGTTAAGTTATGTACAGTGATATGTATATATGTAGATATATGTATGTTTGTAACATTATATATGATTTATCTGTTAAGCTCACCCTATCTGCGTGTGTTTGGCGATGATCGTGTACGCGGTACACGGGAGCAGATGTTGTTGATGCAGGTGGCTTAGGTGAAGCTTAGTCGTGGATAGGGGTTTGACTTGGGGAATTCTTATGTTTTCTTTATTTGCTTTTGGAAACAGTTGTAAACCCTGATGGGTGATTTTATAACATTGTTCTTTTAGTTTTTGTAACGGATTGTTATGAACTTTATTTGCTCATTTAATAAATTTTAAATTTTCCCGCGTTTTAGGAAAATGAGGTATTATTAAATGCGCTATTATTATTTGTTTCTCTTATTTTATTTATAAATCTGTAATATCCTAACGTGATGTTACACTATTAACTCGCATCCCAGATAATGAGTCGACAATCCCAGATTCTTCACGCAGTCATAAGATATAAAGGAGTGCGAAGCTCCTGAATCAAACAACACTAACACCCGGTTACCCAACAATAAGCAAAAGTCGAGTATAAGACTACTTGACTGAGTGGCCTCCGTGCTGGTCAAAACAAAGACTCGGCCTGCTGCTCTGGGCCTGTCTGACGAAGATGATGGAGGTCGTGCTCCCGTGGTAGTCTTCTTATTAGGACACCGATTGGCAAAGTGCCCCGGCTGATCACATGCATAGCACTTGCGAGTGCTAGCACTGTTTCCCCCACTACCCGCAGGCTGTGTACAATCTCTCCTCAAGTGCTCTCCTCCACAATTATAGCACCACAACTTCTGTGAGGATGATGGCGGTCGGCTATAGGGCTTCTTCTATTGTCTGCCCTCAACACTAGTCTTCTGGGATCTGTTAACCCTGCTGGGTCCCATCTCCGACTGCTCCACACGCTTGGCCTGCTCGACCAAGACAGGAAACTCCGTGACCCTCAGCGGTACAATGAAATGCCTCAGTTCATGCCTTAGGCCACCTTCAAATTTCCTGCAACGCCACTCCTCCATCACAGTCTGGGAGTAGAACCTCACCAAGTACTCAAACTGATCCACATATGCCTACACTGACATCGATTCTCTTTGCAGGGTAAGAAACTCAGCTTCGCGCTCATGCCTAGCGCTGTCGGGGAAATACTTCTCCAGAAACCTCTTTCTGAAGTTAACCCAGTTCACCTCCTCTTCGCGGGTCTGCATCTGTTGTCGCATTCCCATCCACCAGTACTCTGCCTCTGTCAACAGAAAAGTGGCAAAAATGAGTTTCTGAGCCTCCGAGCACTCTATCACCCCAAAGATTTTCTCACATTCACGTAGCCACGCATCTGCCTCATTCGGGGTGGCTTTACCAGTAAACTTCGTTGGTTTGTGGCGCATGAAATCCTCCATCTTCACAGGCCTAACAGGGGGAATCATCGCACTCAGCTGCGCTGCGACAGGCTGCATAGCATCCACCATCCTGCGAATTGCATTCGCAATCTCATATGCTCCAGCATTGTTTCTACGCCTCCTATTAGCCATTGCCTGTGCACGTCACATAATTTAGTTGTTCACATTAACCATCTCAGATTATAACCAAAATAACAATCATTACACACCATAACATACAATCACACACAAACGCAGTAAGCTCACTCCCCAAGTTTCCCAAAATCTTAAAACATTTGCTCTGATACCAAATGTAACATCCCTAAAAGATATTACTTAAATAAATATTTAAATATATAAAAAGAAGCTTGAACGTCGCAACTTTATTAATTTCCACCGCGGAAACAAAACAAAATTTAATCTTCAAAGTGACAATCATTTAATACATAAAAGTAATTCCAAAAGTTATTACAAATTCCAAATAAAACTTTAAAACATAGTAATTCCCTGGCTCGCCTGAGCAAGACTATCAGATTACCTCATTGTTACGTGCACCCAAAACCCACACACCATGCCAAAACCTCATACAAACATGATAACCAAACCCTTTCATCGTTCCAACATTATGAACCTATTTTAGACTCCAAAATCTGACTCCCAAGCAAAGCAATTACCCAAAATTCCATACAGTACCAATAACGCCAGTATTTCCATATATTCACACAAGGGTTTGGTCATATTCAACAAAACAATCACACACTCAATTCACAGCATGTTGGCACAAAAATTTTATGGTAAAGGCACACAATTCATTGCGTATTACAGATTACACAAGAATCTTGAACAATTCATGAAAGGTATGCAAAAGAGCTCCCCTAACCTGTGAATCTTTGCTTCCAAAGGTTGCCTAACCTTGACTTTGTGATAGCTAGAACCCTCCCTTTTTGCTCTCTCAACCACCACCGCTTTGCTCTCAATCCCAATTAGCTTTTGCACTCAAAACTCGTGATCCTTTCTCACTCAAATTTTTCAGACTTTCAAAACCCTTCTAATGGCCTAATTCTCCCTTTTTATATGACTCCTAATTATGGTAAAAAGAAATAAAACGAAAATTGACTTTTTAATGTCTATTATTACCTTTCATAAGCCATTATGGATTGTTTTTCCAACTCCCTTGGCTGGCTGCCCATTACCTCTAGGCTTTCCCACCCTTTCACATTCAAACCACAAGTATTATAGCAAAAATAAAGAGATTAATTTGTTCTTATCAAGGTTTGAATCCACAACCCATCAATTACCAAGTCAATTGCACAACCAATTCAACCAATTCACATTTGTGATAATTCCTAAAATTTTAGGATTATATTATCACGTCTATCATTCAAACATACTACGAAATAATACATAAATTAAAATAACACATAAAGGCATACATAGACTCGAACTCAAGTCCTTTCACACAATCAAAGTACTCTCAACCACTTGAGCTAGTACTTTTCCACATCACAATGGTTAACATTAAGTGCCATAAAGGCTTTCCCTACCCGCATTTATTAAATAATTATTAATTTAATTATTTAAATTTCCCGGGTCTTACATCGTCATCAGCATTAGGTATAGGCAAGGATACATTTGGCTCCACAGCAATATCTGCACTAACTTTAACATGACCATTAGGTAGAGATCTACCATGTAGTGTATCACCTTTAACATTATGCAATTTCCCATGGGCAACCAAGCAAAGTAATGGTGATGATACAAATAATTTACAACTTGAGACCCCCTACATTATAAAATATAATTATAAGATATAATGTTTAAAGTGACCAAATGTAGAGAGCTATTACAAATTTAACGTAAGCAAGTTACGCTAATGTAGAAAAGTTAGTTACCTCGGGAAAACTATTTGATGAAATTGTGCAACTCCC
>Ga0214542_1010631_pt1 | contig 13267 bp, 11 predicted proteins | sample CNSS1metaG_FD_160096 | JGI IMG/M metagenome (GOLD analysis project Ga0214542, IMG submission 160096) | Root nodule microbial communities from cowpea collected in UCLA plant growth center, Los Angeles, California, USA - CNSS1 | ecosystem: Host-associated > Plants > Roots > Nodule | place: USA...
CGTGGACCCCATCATTTAAAGGTACGCATTCATTAATTGCTGATTTGACTCTTGAGAGCTTTGACTTACTTGAGCTTCGGAGATTCTTCTGCAGGTAACCCCTCCTGGGTTCAAGCCGACATGTATCGAATGGGAAGAGGCCAGCTAAGGAGATAGCGGACTACATGGTAAGGTGACGCTCGTGCCTAACTCATCTTATTTGTCCCTCTGCAGGAACAATATATATATATATATATATATATACTTCTTATTTATATTCACAACTTTGTTATGCACTTCAATATCATAAAAAACGATAAATATGTACTTCCCTGATAAATGACTAAAGAGTGTAACAAATTAATTATTAGTGATCAATGATATGGTAATTAAATCTAACAAAAAATGAATTATTTGTTGAAAAAAAAAAACTCACGTACTAGTGAAAAAAAACCCTAAATTAAAGATAATCTAACAAAACTTCTCCATAAGCTTTAAATTTTTCCTTCTCTCATCCTGAGCAATCTCCTAAACTTCTAAAGTGATGTTGTAGCTCCATAGCTGACTTGTTATTCTCTTTGACCAACTTGATATTATCTTTGACTGACTTGATCTTCTCTTTAACTAACTTCTTCTTAACCTTGGTTGACTTACTCTTTGTTGGGTTATTTACTATCTTTATGGCTGACTTGTCATTAACCAGGTTCCTCTAAATAGGTTGAGCTCTCTTTAAGAGATCAAATAATTCCCACGCCTTCTTCACACCAAACTCATCATCCATTTCGAGTTGCCACTTCTCGTCTTACACCTCTAGTACAACTCTTAGATCCTTCTCGGCACGCCAAGCTATCCACAATCCACGCTAAGCTATCCGAGCTAGCTAGATGCTCTACCGAGCTATCTAGGCTCCCTGTAAAGCTTTTCGAGGTGATCACTTACTCCCCCGAACGATCTTGGCACTCCACTTGCTCCAATGACTTAATCAACCTATTTGGACTTCCTACCGAGCTAACTAAGCTGGCTTCATGATCCACTGAGCTCTCCAGATGCTCCATCGAGCTCTCTAAGTCCCTTTTCGGGTTGTTTGAGATCTCCAACCTCTCTGTTAAACTTTTCAAGCTATCTACAAATCTTGACAACCTCTCCATGCTACTAGACTGATTTATGACACTCAACCTTCTTGCCGACTTCTCCATTTGTTTATGCTCGTCCCCCGAGTTACATCCCATCATCAACAACAATGTTTCTTCTTCAACTTCTTCGGCAAGATTGGTTGTCTCGTCTCTTTCATTTTCATATTACATTGGTTTAATTTGTTTACTAGTCTCTTTCTTCACAACGTCGTTCCAAACGAATCTTGCACCACCTTCACTGTCCACATGTTTCAAACACATTTTCTACAGGATGCTCAACTCTAATTTGTACCTTCAATTTTTCTTCATTTCTACCTCAACTGCTAGTCGACCGTTCTTGTCCTTCAAGTATAGTACCCGGTTCTTTATCAGAATTGAGTTTCCTTTTTCCCTTATCTGACCTATCTTTAAAATATTACTCTTTACCTCGGGAACATAGTAGACATCCATGATTTCTCTAACTCATCCATCCTTCTACATGTGCTGGATTGTTCCATACCCTTTTATCACCATTTTGGAATCATCTCCACATGACACTAATCCAGCCTCCATCTTGGTAAGTTCGTTGAAGAAACTCTTATCTCCACACATGTGATTGCTTGCTCTAGTGTCCAAATACCATACCAAGTTGTTTAAACAGCCTAGACTAAGGTCATTGAAACATCCTAGTGGGATATTATGAATTTAAATAATAAAATAAAGAAATATGAATAAAACTCATTTATTATAACTTCATTTCCCAAAAACACGAGAAAATTTAAAACATTTATTACAGCAGTAATGATCCAAAATCCACAGTTTATAATGCTTGATTACAATATCAAAGTATAGTAATGTAAAGGTTTACAAAATTATTCAAAACCATAAACGATAACTTAAATCCATAAAAACATAAACTCCATAAAAATGTTTCCCAACTAGCCCCTCTCCGAGGCTAAGCCTCCCCAAAACCACCTGCAACATCATTTGCTCCCGTGTAATGGATTACACGATCATCGCCAAACAAAAGTAGATAGGGTGAGCTAACAGATAACATATAATAATTTAAAAAGATATAAGCATGCACTCATCAAAGGAACTTTATCCTTTGATTCAATGCCACATAACCTCCCCCATGTTATCCATGTTCTACGTCTTTAGGTGAATACCTCAAGATGCCCTTCTTGCTACAACTTGTAGAACACATGTGGGAAACCTTTTACGGACCACACTCTATAATGCTAGGAGGAGTTCCAATATGAACCAAACTCGCCAACCAACGTCGAAGAGGGCAATATTTCTGGACCTATTCATACGAGCCAGAACTCGCACACTCACATCGACAACACTCGTCAATCCAAGCCACAACTGTAAGACCCGCTAAATTTAAATAATTAAATAATTAATTATTTAATTAATGCGAGTGAGAGAAGCCTTTATGGCATTAAATGCTAACATTCATGACGTGGAAAAGTACTAGCTTAAGTGGTTGAGAGTACTTTGATTGTGTGAGAGGACTTGGGTTCGAGTCCTATGTATGCCATTTGTGTAGGATTTAATTCTATTTATTTTTTCTCTAATATGTATGTGCGTGTGAGTAAGAAGATGGCAATTGAGTTATATTAGTTGGCATGAAATGTGAATTGGCATGATGGTTTGGTATTAACTTAGTAATTGTATGGTTATGGGTTCTAGCCTTGGGGAACACCTAAATTAAACTTTATATATTTTTTTATGGTAGATTTGGGTGGAATGGGAAGGGTTGGGGGAAACCCTAAATGATCTAGTAGCCAAGGGGGGCTGAAAAACAGCCATGAAGGGGTCATGAATGGCCATTAACCATTAATTAAGGGAGAAACCCGTTTTTGCCTTATTAACCTAAATTTAAGCATTGTTTAAAAGGTGAAAGTGGATAATTAGGAAGGGTTTTGCCAAGGCTGAGTCTATACCAGAAAGAGAGCACGAAAGGAGAGTGATTGTGAGTGTCGGGAGAGGTTTGGGTCTGAATTGGTAGAAGAGCAAGAGGGAAATTGGCATACAAGGAAGAAGTAGCACATTTTAGCAAATTGAGCAAGGAATCCAGGTTAGAGGAGTTCCTATTGTTTTATTTGATGTTAATTTAATTACCATTGATGGAATCGTGATGTATGCGGGGTTAGGATTACATTTACATGAAAAATCAGAGATGGAATCGGGTTTCTGGAAATTTTCCAGAAACCGCCTAGCGGGTCGCGCGAGACCGCCAGGCGACACAAGCTGCAGACCCAGTTTCTGGGTTTTTCTTCATGAATCGCCTGGCGGTAGAGTATGAACCGCCAGGCGACGCGAGCACGATTTTGGGATTTTTTACTGTTTTGAGTATTTTGTGATAATTGTGATTTTGCTGTGATGATCTCATACTGGAATGCAAATCTTGATGATTACATTTGGTTGTGTAGATATGGATATGTTGAATGCATCAATTCTATATGAAATAAAGGGTTAGGGTTTATGTTGGGGACTGGGTGGAGTTTAGTTGATTGATGACTATGATGAATATTACTGTCTAAGTGATGAATTGCTGAATTCTTGGATGAAAAGGGGGAATTTCGGATTATGTTAGTGTTGGGGGTGAGTAAGCATCAAAATGAAGAATTTATGGAATTAGGGTATGTATGAATAATTTTTAAATGAATTCAGTTAATTTCTGTATGATGAGTATAATGGTGTTACTGTAACATGATGACATGCACTGGAATTAGGGGTGCTCGGTCATGCTTGGGTACGGGGATCATCTTCAATTGTGAATTGTAAATTGTAAACAGGACATTATATTATGAAATTGATGACTTTGGGTTTAGTCAAAAAGGGTAAAAATGATGAGCAGGAAATAGAATGTGACATTCAATTGTGGAAAACATGGTTAGATGTTCGAAATTGATATTGGTATGGTTTGGATTGCATGTACAATATTTGAGTCCTCTAAGGTATAAGATACATTACCAATTTTGTTGTTTGACTTTTGTGAATTTGGTAAGGTAGTTATAGAATCAAACCTGAAGTGCCATAAGCGTACTATAATTTGATGGATTGAATGTTTTGTAATTTAGTATAGAATTGTGAATGGAGTGCAATAATTGTACTACAAGTTTGTATGTGGTGTGATTTAGATTCTTTCGGGGAATCTGTTAAAGTGCCAATAAACCAGTAGCAATGCGCTACTGGTATACCGCCTGGCGGCGTGTGAGAGCCGCCAGGCGGACGGAACACAAATCAGTGGCAGTGGCCACTGTTGACGCGTGGCGCCTAGCGGTAGGGAGGATACTGCCAAGCGGACTGGAACAACAGAGGGGCTGAAAGGAGACTGGCGCCTGGCGGCGCGAGACGGATGCGCCAGGAGGTGGCGACGAGTGGTGCCTGGCGGCAGGGCGGAGTCCGCCAGGCGGTGATGGTGCAGTGGTGATTCTGCAGGCGCGTGGCGCGTGGCGGTGTGTGATACCCGCCAAGCGGCGTGTGATGCGCACTAGGCGGTTTTGGTTCAGTGATAGTGCGCGAGAAAATGTTTCTACACAGCTTTAGGTGAGGTACATGATGCGAGGCTTTGGCTGGGGGGTCCAGTTTCGAGTGTAACCCGTATTGGAATAACACGTGACCACTGTAGGTTGTAGCCCGGTGGTTTAAGAAGTCCAACGGAGTGTGCGAGTTGTGGCTCGTACGACGAGGTTTGGGTGATTGCCCTCTTCAGAGTATTCTGATAAAGTTTTGGTAGTTTGGAACAACTACAAACTTTATGTTTGTTTCGGGGAGCTCCACTTGGTGTCACGGTGAGATGCTGTGGCAAGGTTATTCCCATGTGTAGACTATCAGGTGGTGGCCTGTAGTCGGTGGGGCGAGTAGACACTCGTGCAGCGAAGATCGATCATTGTTTTCACCTAAAGGGTATAGAGATGATAGACGTCTAAAGACAAGTATTGGAAGTGAAGTGGTAAAAGAAAAGGGAGAAGAGTACTAACTGGGTTTAAATTTGTTAATATGGTATTTATTATTATATTGTTGTTTTATTTAAATGAGCTCACCCTATCTGTGTGTGTGTGGCGATGATCATGTAACTTGTTACATGAGAGCAGATGTTGATGCAAGTGAGCAGACCGATACTTAGAGACGGAGTGGGGATCTTTCAGGGATTTTGTTATCACTAGTTTTCATGTTGGACCATGGTTTATTGTAATAATTATACAAACAATTTTTAAATTGTATTACGTATTGTACGACGTATTGTATTTATATTGGCGCGTTGAACATCGAGATTTATATTTTTCCCGCATTTTTTTTTGGAAATTGATGTTTAATAAATAAGGATGTGATATATTTATTTTTCTTATTTATTTTAATAAGTAATTTTCGGCTAGGACGTTACAACAACTCAAGGAATGCTTATATTCATCCATCATCCCGAGCCACAACTCAAGGGATGTCATTCCGAGCCACGACTCAAGGACTGCCACATGTTTATCTCCTATCCCGAGCCAAAACTTAAGGAATACAATTCTGAGTCACAACTCAAAGAACACTCTAGCAAGTTGATCTATAAGATATCACCAAAGCATTGTAGACCACGCACATCCAAAGCAAACAATCATTCTGCCTCTATGCTATTGCTTGGCGTTGCTCTAGAGCCGCTAGGCGAAATCTAGTTCTAGACCGCTTGGCGGAAGCCACAACCCGCTAGGCACCAAGCGCCTTAAAACACTTTGCCACTGCATGATGAAGGATTGACCCCAACCAAGGATGGAGGCACATGCTTAAGAAGACTAAGCATGCTTAGAAAGGAAGTTCACTAATCCTTCATTCCTTTCATTTGTGTTAGTTATTTTTGATTCCCTAAGTTGACTTAGTTGAATTAACTTTAGTTGACTTGTTGACCTTTGACTAGGTTTGACATGTTGACTATAGTTGACTTGACTTAAACCAACATGCTAATCTATGTTTATTTGCTTTGTAGGTTAATTAGGCGTAAGAAAGTAATGCTAGGTGGTGCATGGTGATTGGGGAGCATAAATGATGTGGAGGAGAGAGTAAAGCAAAGACATAAAGCATAAAGTAAAAGGCATAAAACAAGTGTACCTATGTACCTTTGGTCTCCTTTGTTTTTAGTACACTTTGGCCACTTTTTGGAGACATATGAGACACATTCTTTGTCTCCTTTTGTGCTAGAACGAAATTAGCCTTGCACACACCATAGTTAGCTCTTTTGTCTCTCATTTTTGTAACCTTATTTGACCTAGTTTCTAGAAGCTAGGGTTAGGTTTTTGTAGAGACATCCTTAAGTATCTTTTATTTGCTTAGAGGCCCCTAAACTCTTCTATATAAGAGATGCTCCTAGACATGTAAAAGGGTTGACCATTTTGAAGTAAAAACACTATTGTGTCTCAACCATTTGTGAGAGTTTCCTCCCTAAGGAGTGAATACTTTTAAGCCTTGTCTTGCATAGCAAGTGGTGGCACACATCCACTCATCTTCAAGGTTGCCATGGCTTCTAGCCTAGCCTTGTAGTGGCGTGCTTCTCACATTTTTACCATTTCTTTCCTTTCTATTTTATGTTTTCTTCTTCCTTTAATTGTTCTTGGTTTTCTATGTTTTATGTGCCTTCCATTTCCTTTTTGTTTTGAATCAATCCATCATCTTCTTCTCTTGAGCTTTGTGAAAGGAACCTTCACATCTAGATAGCATGCTATCTTAATGTCTAGTGGGGATTTCACTTAGCTTTCTTAGTCAACTCATACCATATTCAATAATCTTAAAAAGAAACAAGATAATCCTTCATTATTTGGTATCTAGAGCCTAGGTTATCTTGAATATGGTGTTTTTCATGTGCTAACCTTGTCTTGTTGTAGCTACCTTTGTATGGTTCAAATCCACTTCCATTACACACAAAAACAGTGTTGGCAAAAAATGTGACGATTTTAAAACTTTAAACTGTATCAGCTCAGTGGTCCAAAAATTACGTTTTTGGTTTCAAAAGAAATCTCTTTGAGTCTAGTTTCCAGAAAAAAAAGAACCAACGCATTTGGGATTTACTGGAGAAAGTTATGATCAAATTAGTGAGCAAATGTCAGATCTGCCAAGAATACGTTAATCAGCGTTTTCAGGTTCTTTTGTGGCAGTTTGGCTACGTTTTTTGCACCTCTTTAAGCTCCTAAATGTGGTTGGATAACATGTCTTTGGATGCTTAGTCTTTGAGCCTCAAATCCATGAGTTTAAATGCATGATAGCTACATGTTTGTGTCTTTGTGTATGTCATGTTGAGTCTTTAAATGTGTCTAACTTTTGCTTGAGTCATATGTCATATGTTAACTTGAAGTTTTCTTATTCTTGTTTTTCCAAGTATTTGAATCTTGCTTTCACTTTATGTCTTGCTTGATGTATGCTCCATGAAATTGATTTTGGCCTAAAACTTGAGGAACTAAGTGTCCAAGCCACCTAAAACTCTTTCTCACCATTTTATGAAACTAGTTGTGAAAGAAGAAAATTTTGCACCAATTTTTGCCTAAAAACCGAGAGCAACCTTGCTCCTTGGTGAACTAAAAGTGTATTTTTCACTAGGTGTTATGCTACTAGTTTTCATACTTGAGAATTGGGTGATATTGGCTAATTAGTTCCATGCTTTAACTTGGTTATGATCTTTCTTGGTGTATGCATGATTTAAGACTTGAAGATGTTTGTCAAGTACTTTCCATAGAGTCTTTAAAATGTGCTTTTCTTGTTTTAGTCTTGTTAAAAGTTTTGTCTCAAACTTTTCTTCTTTAGAGTTTAGCTTTCCTTGTTTTTGTGCTATTCTTGCTTGTCACTAGGTGTTCTTTGTTTTGTCTTACTAGTTTTCTTCTTTTGAAACTCTTGGGGTGTTGTGGCCGAATCACTTATCTTGCATTTGAAAGGTTTTGCACAAGTTTTTAAAAGTGTTTTCTTCAATCCTTTGGTGGATTTTGAGTGTTAGCCTTGCCTTGTTACTTTGGGAGTGTGATCTAAACACTTGGGTTGCATTTTGGGTTGGAATTGGTCTCGTTTTTCATGTTGTCTAACCCCTAATTCATTTATTTTGTCTTGGCTTTAAGTGTTTTGTTGTAGGAATCATGGAAAGTTCATCAAATGCACCTACTCCAAACAAAAATAATACATTGATGAGATTTGTAACATCCCTAGTGAATATTACTTGATTTATATTAAATAAATATATAAGGAAAAACAAGTGTCTCAAACTTATTAAAACTCATACTCGGAAACTACATAAGTTTAAGATTAAATGCGACAAAATTTTAAAAGTAATTAAATCCAAAGTCTTTACAAGTTCCAATAACACTTTGGAAGCACTAATAAAATCCTAGCTCTATCCCAGCTAGCCCTCACTCCGTCGCATGTGCACCCTCGGCATCACCTGTAACATCATCTGCTCTCGTGTAACGAATTACACGATCATCGCCATACACAAACAGAAAGGGTGAGCTCAAAAGAATATAAAACATATATTACATACATAATATAAATCATAAACACCCAATTATATTCTCAACATTTGACCCTATTCACATCCTTGGTGCCCGCACAACTCTTAAAACCTCCAATTTACCCAGCAAAGTCAGCCATGGACTCAGGATTCATGATGCTCACACGAACCTGCCCGCTCGTGGTCCTGCCTCTACGAACCTCCCCGCTCGTAGTCCTACTCTGCGGACCTGCCCGCCCGTAGTCCAACACATGTGATCCACCAGCTACGTACCTCCCCGCACGCAGCATCTCTCAACTGTGAGCACGGAACATACGAACCTACCTCGCTCGTATCCCCACAGGAGAGTAATTAAGTATGAACCTCCCCGCTCATACCATCACATGTTAATCACCATCCATGAACCTACCCGCTCATGGCACAACATCTCCTGATCCATGTTTCAATAGTGAGTACAAACAACACACACAACTGCACTAAACACGCTTGGGCTAGGAGCCTTAGCTTAAGCGACTAGGCCTGTCTCGCTTAGGCTAAGCTTCCTCTCCTGAACGAGCGTGCTGAACTGGTTTACCTGCGAGGTCTCGCTTAAGTGAGTCTCCCCTCGCCTGGGCGAGCTCACACTTCACCCAACACTCAAACTCTCGCCCAGGCGACGAGTTAAGCAAGACGCAAAGTTTCACAAGAGGTCTCGCTTAAGCGAAAACCTCTCGCCTAGGCGAGACACTTTGTCGCCCAAAACCCTGATCCCCTCGCCTGTGCGAGGCATCCTAAAACACAGTCTCACATCCTCGTAATCTCGCTTAGGCAAGAAAGTCTTGCCTGAGCGAAACAGCGGGTCGCCCAAAACCTTGACATTCCGCCTAAGCGAGTAGCTCATGCAGAACACAATCCTGACTCTGCAACTCTCGCCTAGGCGAGTCTGGCTCGCCTGAGCGAGTCTATCAGATCGTCTCACTATTTCACGCACCCAAAACACGCACACTATGCCAAAAACCCCATACAAACATGGTAACCACTCCCTTTCATCGTTCCAATATTACACACCTATTTCCTACCCCAACATTTGACTCCCAAACAATGCAATTACCCATATAAATCATATAGTACCAAAAACTCCAGTATTTTCATATATTCACACAAGGGTTTAGTCACATACCACAAAACAATCACACATCCCAATTCACAGCATATTGGCACGAAAATATTGTGGTAAAGGTACATAATTCATTGCCAATTACAGATTACCCTAGAATCTATACCAATTCATGAAAGGTATGCAAAAGAGCTCCCCTAACCTGGAATTTTCGTGGCTTTTAACTAGAATTGTGCGTCTTCCCCTAAAGTAGCAATGCTCCCTCTTTGGCTTTTCCCAATTCAATTCTCCGCTACCCTAGCACCCACGGTTCTCCCCAAGGCCCATGATTTAATGATTTTTCAGCCCCTTTTGTTGTCTCTTCTACTAGGTTTCCTCCACCCTTCCACATTCATACCATAATCCACTATTTAGCAAAAAGAGAGTTAAAGTTGGGTTACTGGGATTCGAACCCATACCCTCACAGTACAAGATCAAACCATAACCAACAAACCAATTAACACTTTGTGATAATAAATACAAATATAGTATTACATTATCACCTGCCTTGCTCTCACATATATATAAAAAAATAAGAAAACAAACATCACACAATTAGCATACATAGGACTTGAACCCAAGTCCTCTCACACAATCAAAGTACTCTCAACCACTTGAGCTAGTACTTTTCCACACTAAAGCACTCCGCATTAAATGCCTTAAAGGCATCCATTACCTGCATTTATTAAATAATTATTTAATTAATTATCTAATTTTCTCAAGTCTTACAAGATTGCTTCAGGATTTGGAGTTGTCTAGGAAGGAGTCCTTTGAACAATTGAGAAAAGAAAAGGAGCAAAGTGACCTAAGAATCCAAGAGCACATTCAAAGGCTTGAAGCTAAAAAGCAAGAAAGAGAGGCTAGGAAAGAGGGCATTCTAGGCGCAACCCATCACAAGAGAAGCAAACTCCAAAGATTCCTAAGTTCTATGTGGAAGTGATATCAAAATCTTCCTTGATTGGGAAGCTAAAGTTGATCAAATTTTCAATGAAAATCATGTAAAGGATCAAGCACAAGTTGATCTAGTTGTTTTAGGATTTTTGGAGTATGCCAATACTTTGTGGCATAAAGTTTATAAGAATTATGACCAAAGGGCCACCTGCGACTTCTTGGATGGACATTAAAACTCTTATGCGCGCTAGATTTGTTCCTCCCTCCTATAGGAAGGAACTTCTTTTGAAACTCCAAAGGCTTCACCAAGGTCCTATGAGTGTGAGTGAGTACTTTAAAGAATTAGAGTCTCAAATGCGTAGGGTTTAAATAAAACAAACTAACAAAGAGAAAATAAAAAGATTTGTGAGTGGTCTTAGGAGAGACATACAAGACCAAGTAGAGTTGTATGAGTACTCCACTCTTGAAAATGTTGTCACATTTGCCCTTGGAATTGAAATTCAATTGAAAAGAAAAAGAAGGGCAAAGAAGAGTTACTCACCCAACCACTACTTTAGTCACTCATGGAAGGGAAAGGATAAAAAGAAACATGATAAGTTTCCTTCTAACTCTCATCAAGAACCACCAAGTAAAAGTAAGTCACCAAGTGATCACATTCACCATTCCACTTCTCAAAGATCAAGTTCCCTTAAATGTTTTAAATGTTTGGATTATAATCACATTGCTTTAAATTGCCCAACCAAAAGGACCATGATCTTAAAGAAGAGTAATGATGTTGAAAGTGAACACTCATCTCCCCATTCTCTTTCAAAAGAATTTTCTTCCTCTAGTAAAACTAAATTTTTTTAGAAATATCCTATGTTATTAAGGCGCATGATAGGTCAAGATCAAAGTGAGCTTGAGCCAACTCAAAAGAGAAAATTTTTTTCAATCTAGATGCAAAATTAACAAATGGGTTTGCTCTCTAATTATTGATGGAGGAAGTAGTACCAATGTAGCTAGCACAAGGTGGGAAAAGCTTAGCTTAGAGACCATTCCTCGTGTTAAGCCCTACAAGCTTACTTGGATAAGTAAAGAGGGAGAAATAGATGTCAATATACAAGTCCTAATTAACTTATCTATAGGAAGCTTCAAAGATGAGGTGCTATATGATGTTGTTCCCATGAAAGTCACATATATCTTACTAGGTAGGCCATGACAATTTGATAAATAAACTTTACATGATGGTCATACCAACCAATACTTTTTCTTCATAAATGGGAAAAAGACCACTTTACAACCTTTATCACCTCAAGAAGTTAATAAGGATAGAAATATAGTAAGAAAAGATAAAGAAGAAAAAGAAAAGGGGCAAGATTTCACTAAGGTGTTACTTGCCTACAAAACAATTCTTCCAAAGCAAGATGTGCATCACCCTTCCTGCTCTTCCCAAGCCAAAAAGGAAGGCCCAAAGCACAAGCAAGAGAGAAAAAGTACTCTAGAAAATAAATATGGCCTACCCGAAGCTAGCGGTAATACCCTTAGAAAGGATGGAATAAGAGCTCAAAAAAGGGAGGCGCAAATCCTCCCTCAAATCAAGTCAAGCTCTATCTACCAAGGCTTAAAGAATTTTTGGTCAAATTCTCTCCAAAGAGGGGAGGATGATGAAGGATTGACCCCAACCAAGGATGGAGGCACATGCTTAAGAAGACTAAGCATATTTAGAAAGGAAGTTCACTAATCCTTCATTCCTTTCATTTGTGTTTGTTATTTTTGATTCCCTAAGTTGACTTAGTTGAATTAACTTTAGTTGACTCGTTGACCTTTGACTAGGTTTGACATGTTGACTATAGTTGACTTGACTTAAGCCAACATGCTAATCTATGTTTATTTGCTTTGTAGGTTAATTAGGAGTAAGAAAGCAATGCTAGGTGGCACATGGTGATTGGGGAACATAAATGATGTGGAGGAGAGAGTAAAACAAAGGCATAAAACATAAAGTAAAAGGAATAAAACAAGTGTACATATGTACCTTTGGTCTCCTTTGTTTTTAGCACACTTTGGCCACTTTTTGGAGACATATGAGACACATCATTTGTCTCCTTTTATGCTAGAACGAAATTAGCCTTGCACACACCATAGTTATCTCTTTTGTCTCTCATTTTTGTAACCTTATTTGACCTAGTTTCTAGAAGCTAGGGTTAGGTTTTTGTAGAGACATCCTTAGGTATATTTTATTTGCTTAGAGGCCCCTAAACTCTTCTATATAAGGGGTGCTCCTAGACATGTAAAAGGGTTGAACATTTTGAAGTAAAAACACTCTTGTGTCTCAACCATTTGTGAGAGTTTCCTCCCTTGGGAGTGAATACTTTTAAGCCTTATCTTGCATAGCAAGTGGCGGCACACATCCACTCATCTTCAAGGTTGCCATGGCTTCTAGCCTAGCCTTGTAGTGGCGTGCTTCTCACATTTTTACCATTTCTTTCCTTTTCATTTTATGTTTTCTTCTTCCTTTAATTGTTCTTGGTTTTCTATGGTTTATGTGCCTTCCATTTCCTTTTTGTTTTGAATCAATCCATCATCTTCTTCTCTTGAGCTTTGTGAAAGGAACCTTCACATCTAGATAGCATGCTATCTTAATGTCTAGTGGGGATTTCACTTAGCTTTCTTAATCAACTCACACCATATTCA
>Ga0214542_1010633_pt1 | contig 13265 bp, 7 predicted proteins | sample CNSS1metaG_FD_160096 | JGI IMG/M metagenome (GOLD analysis project Ga0214542, IMG submission 160096) | Root nodule microbial communities from cowpea collected in UCLA plant growth center, Los Angeles, California, USA - CNSS1 | ecosystem: Host-associated > Plants > Roots > Nodule | place: USA...
AGGTTAAAAATATTTAATTTTAAACCAACTCTAATTTTAAATTAAAAATATTTAATAAAAATATGTAGTTTAATAAGAATATTCATATAACTGCAATTAATCCACATTTATATACAAATTATATTTTGTCTTTGGAGAGGAAAAAAAATACTAAACTAAAAAAAACACTAGGACCAAATTGAAAACAAATAACGAATATTAGGACCAAATTGAATATAAAAATATGATTCTGACACGTGGCATGATATTAGTTTGACATGTGGATTTTTTTTAATGAAAAAAATTAAATTAAAAAAATAAAAATAAAAAAATCAATAATGACACGTGGCATAATATGAGCTTGACACGTGTACATTTTAAAAAAAGTTAAAAAAATAAAAAAAATTAAAAAAAACCAAAAAAAATTAAAAAAATCACAAAATGACACGTGGTAGTTACTGTTCACATCCGTTAACGATTTAGACGGAGCTAACGGAAAAGAGTTGATTGAAAAAATATAACGAAAAGTAGGACCAAATTGAAAACAATTTCAAAAGTAGGACCAAAGTGAAAAAAATCGACCAAAACTAGGACCAAATGACTATTTAAGCCAAACAAATAATAGCATGTTATGGACACAAAATAAGACAATCATCAAGTAAAGCCAAACGAAAATCACTAGATATTCAACAACAATAATAGGGCTACAACGTAGAGAAGATAAACACAACATAAAAGGATGAAATCTGGTTCAGCTCCCCTTATCTGGATTTCCTGCTCTGAGTGCTCTTTTAAAGACTTTTCTTGCTCCCAAGAAAACACCACACTGGCTTCTACTCAACGACCTTCTCTAGCCTTCCAACAAAGGTTTGAACCCACATCCACATAATGACCAACAAATGTACAACCAAAAAGCCAATTCGTGTTTCTTGTTATTTTGAGTACCTACACACTTATCAATATACTTCTCACATTCATGCATAAATGCAAAATAATTAATTAATTAAACTATAATACTAATGGCATACTTAGGACTCAAACTCAAATCCTCTCATCACAACCGAGTACTCACAACCACTTGAGCTATCATTATTACTTGTCTTCTCTCTCCACATTAATTAACTTATAGATTTCCGCCATCACATTTATTAAATAAATATTTATTTATTTATTTTTTTCGGGTCTTACACCATGACCTTTGGCTTAGGTCGTCTCACCTAAACCTCTGTTAGGGATGATTCAACTTGATATTTCACTTGAGCTGACTCAGCTCGATCTTCGACCCGAGTTGACTCGACTAAACCATCGGCCCGGGTCAACTCATCTTGACCTTCGGCCTAAGTCGACCCAACCTTACCTTTGACTCGGGCCAACATGGCTCGACCTTCAACCTAAGTCCACTTGGCTACTTTTGGCACGGCTCGACTTGACTCAACCTTTGGCTCGAGCCAGCTAATCTCCACCATCGGTCCAAGTCAATTCATTTTGACCTTCGGTCAGAACCGAATTGGCTCGACCTCCGTTTGGGCCGAGTCAATTCGACCTTTGGCTTGGGTCAACTCATGATCTTTGGCTAGTTCCGACCATCTCGACATTTGGCCTGGTTAGAATTTGACTCAGTTTGTTCTTCGATCCAAGCTAACTCATCACGATGTTTGGCTTGGATCAACTTATCCCAACCTTTGCTTTGGATTAGTAGACATGGTCTTTGACCTGGGCTTACTTAGCTCGGCCTTTGTTTTAGACGGATTCAACTCGACATTCGACCCAAACCAACTCGGCTTGACCATCGGCTCATGCCGACTTGAGTATACTTTCAACCTAAGCCGACTCAACTCAACCTTGGGCTCGGGCTCGCTCGTTTCAACCTTTAATCTTGGATAACTCGTTACGATCTTTAGCTGAGTTGACTCATCATGACCTTTATCTAGGGCCAATTTAGATCGACCATCTACGCGGGTCGACACAACTTGACCTTCGATTTTAGTCTACACATATTGACCCTTGGGTGTTAACTCAATTCGAACTTTGGCCATGGTAAACTTTATTAACTTTTGATCCTTACCAACTCGGTTGAGTCTTTAGCCTAGGTTGACTTTGCTCGACTTTTAGCTTAGGCTAAAGGTCTTATATTTAAGAATTATTTAAAGTATTATGATGGGATCAAACATAATTTAGCCTTGGCCTTAACCCAATTTAAGAGGGGGCTTTGGATGAGGCATTTTTAGGTTGCTCATTTACTTAGCCATTAAAAAAGGGGGCTTATAGGGATGACAAGTAGACTTGTCTTCGTGGGTATTCTTTGAATCCGTTTTCGTTTTGACATGGAATCTCTACATTGATTGGTTATATGTATGGATATGGGTAAGACCCGATTTTTTACTTGGATATTGGGACGAATATGGGTACATACATATTCGCCCCATTAGAGGTGTCAATTTAGCCCCTAACCCATGGGCCAACCCTGACCCACTCTTCATAAAGCCCCATTTTAGGGGTCCCCCAAATGAGGGGACCAAAACAAAGCCCCAACCCCTAAAGCCCCCTCTTTAGTGGGTTAGGGTTAGGGCTAAGGTGGGTTAGCCCTCCCAAATAATACTACATTAAGTCAGAGTCAAAGATCAAGTCAAGCGACCAGGACAGGCTCGTTGACTCGGACGGGCCCGATGATCAGGACGAGCCCAATGACAAGGACGAGCCTAACGACCAGGATGGGCCCGATGACACGAACGAACCTGACGACCCGGATGAGCTTGACGACTCGGACAGGCCCGATGACCAAGACGGGCCCGACCACACGGATGAGCCCGACGACTCAGACGAGCCCCACGACTAGGACGAGCTCGACGACCTGGTCGTCAGGCTCGTCCGGGTCATCGGGCTCGTCCATGTCGTTGGGCTCGTCCGTGTTGTCGGACTCGTCCTGGTCGTCGGGACCGTCCGGGTCGTTGGGCCTGTCTGTATCATCGGGCCCGTTCGAGTCGTCGTTCTTGTCGAGGTCGTCGGGCAGGTCCGGATCGTTCGTCCTATTCGGGTCGTCGTGCTTGTTTCGTTCGTTGGGCTTGTCCCATAGATAGTAATATATTTTAAAAAATAATATATTTTCCATGTGGAAGATGAAAACCCATGGGTTGACCCTGGCTCACAGGGCTTTTGTAGGGTTTTTGGCCCTGTGGGCTTCTTTAATAGGGACTTTTTTTCAATATGGGCTTTTTTGGCCCTAGTCCACATGGGCCAGGGCCAAGCCTTGTGGGATGGGCCAAATTGACACCTATACGCCCCATTGTCATACTTATCCCAATACCCATCTCCGTCTTCATCTCCATTCTCTTAATATTCAATTTCATATTATTTTTCTCTCTCTTTAACTATACATTCTTTTAATTGTATAATTATGTTTAAATGCTGTATTATGAATTTCAATGAATTAAAAAGTTTTTAGGTCTCATATCCGTTTATTTCTACTTATTTTTGTATTTTTATTTATTGTTTATTTTTGTCATATTAGAATCTTTTACTTTCTCAATATCAAGTGTTTAATCATGTAAACCTTGCATTTACTAGCATATAAAAAAAAATCTTATTTATTTTCTTTAATCCTTACTTTTCGTTCATTTAAAGAACGTTTTGTTTCACTAACAAAATTTTCTACATTTCTCAATAGTTTGACTAGTTTGTTACTTGAAAAGTTTTTGTCATATTTCTAAGGTCATTTCTATCTTGTGATGCTCTTGATTATATTATTGTTTTCCTTTGTACAATTTTGCTCCATAATGTATCATCATTTGTAGGGCACGAAATTGATCACTTTTTTTCTTTGTTTTTTTATCTTGTAGAATATTGATTTAATGATTTTTATATAAATATTTTCATTTTCTAATTCATTCTCATAAATGTAAATTTATCACCATAATTATACAAAATTATTTCATTTAATATCATATAGTAAATAATGTCATTGTCATGAAATTCAAAAGACAAAAGATATATATATATAAATTCAAATTATTATTAGTTTAATATTTTTTTATGTTTGATTTCATTTAAGCAATGTATCATAATCTTTATTAACGTATACAAAATAATTTCATTATAATTTAGAGAAAGGAAATAGAGAGACATTTAAACTATTTTTAAACTTAAATATTTATTTTCTTTTTATAATTTTAAAAAAAATTAACTTGATCAACTTTTCATGTTTTCAAAATTAATGATATTTTGGTTGTTATAAAATTGTTATTGGTATTCTAATATAAAATTTATGTAATTATTAATTTTTTATAAATATTTGATATTAATTATGTTATTTTGTTATTGAGTTTTTAACAATATTATGTTTTTTTTTATATATTTTATAAAAGTTAAATAATTAATATTAAAATAAATAAAAAAAATACAAATAAGGGTATACTTATTTTTTTAAAAACATAAAAATGAGTATGAGTCTGAATTTTTACTGTAAAAGAGAGAATGTAATAATGACCCGTACCATCTCGTCTGGTTCTTATACCATAGATTAAATTGATACCCATATATATTACAACTCTTAATAAATGGTTTAAAGGCTAATAATTAATAAGCGTTTATAATATTATAAGTAAACACAATAATTTTTAATTTTAGAACCATTTTTTTTTTAACAATAGTCGAAGTTAAAAGCACACTTATTTTAATTAGGTTAAAAATATATTCAGACCTTTTTAGTATTAGTCAAAACTTAAAATTTTGCTATTTTAAAAATTGTTTTAAATTCACTTTAAAATAATTCAATAAATGTAACCCTTGTTTCACTTTTTTTTTTCTGAATTTTTAAGGACATGCTTAATTTATTTAAAGAGAATTTATCGAGTTATATTTTTTTTTCAAGGATATCTTTACATTATTTTTGGAATAATTACAGAAGCTTCATCGTATAGGCTTTTTTCTAAAGGAAAAAAAAATGCATGTTTTAATAATTTCAATGAATAAGTACAATTATTTTGTACAATAATGGTGAGGAAAATGATTCCCTACTCGGTAGTTCCTACGTTTCATTAAGTTCACATAGATTATATATTAAATCCATAAATGTTGAATAAAACACGAACCGTTTGATCTTCATCGCATAGATTCAATTGGTTCGTGCACAAGTGCCTGAAGTTCGCTACCTCAGGGAATCCGTGCTCAAACGACAACAATTTCCGTATAAGAAAGATGTTCAAGAATTTGCAGAAGCAGCATCAAAGAGAGAGAGAGAAAGAAATGGTGAAAATTTCAGTTGGTGGGTATGATGATGGAGAAGGACCCAGCAACCGCAACCAGAAGCGACGAAGAGAAGAGGAGGACGAAGAAGAAGAACGAAACACGCGACGGAGCTTTGAAATTGTTGACCGTTCAATTGAACTTCAAGAGCGTGAAGATCATCCTCCTGCTCCACCCAATCGTGCTACCCCAAATGGTTCTGCAAGCAATGCCACCAGAGTTCGGTCCATTCCAATCTTCGTTTCAGACCCTGATGTCCTCGATTGCTGCATTTGCTACGAACCCTTGAGTGCTCCTGTCTTCCAGGTTAATTTTCCTCCACGCCCCTCTTTTTCTTTTCTCTGATCTTTGCTTTTGCTCTGTCAATTTTACATTTTTCTTTTGTTTTTTCTTCTGGTGATTGTATGTGGGTAATTTTTTTCGTACGTCTGTTTGGGAAACTGATTCTTGATGGAGTTAGGTGGTGTGGAAGAGTTGTTGTTGCAGAGGCTGAGATATTTAGTTGGGACTCTCAGCGTTTTAGGGTTGTAGATAATTTTCTTGAAATATTGAAATTTGTTGATCTTGAATTGAAGGTCCAACATTTGGGTAGTGATTAGGTTGGTTACTCGTGAGTAGAGATGTTGTTCAGTACTAAACGGAAATGAGAAACTGAGGGACTAAAAGATGGATTAGGGTAATGTAGCAGAAGAAGAAGTCCCAGGAAATTTATAGCAATAATCTTGACTTGGCTATGTTATTTTCTTTCAGCCAAGTTTTTCCTAGCTCCATTTTGTTCCTTTTGTTTGCTGTCTGTTTTTGTGTGTGATGAAAAAGCCAATTTGATAATTTCTTTGTGATTAAATGAAAATTCAGTGTGAGAATGGACACATTGCTTGCTCTAATTGCTGTGTCAGACTCAAGAACAAGTGTCCCATGTGTTTGATGCCAATTGGGTATAACCGTTGTCGGGCGATTGAGAAGGTGTTGGACTCTATTAAAATGTCGTGTCCGAATGCAAATTATGGCTGCACAGAAACATTTTGTTACAGCAAGAAAAACGACCATGAGAAGGAATGCATCTATCTGCCATGTTTATGCCCTCATGCTGGTTGTGATTTTGTTGCCTCATCCAAGGAGTTATTCCTCCACGTCAGCCACAGACATGTAGACTCTGGAACACTGTTTACATATGATAAATTTTTCACAGTCATCTTCAGTGCTGACCAGAAAACAATTGTTCTGCAAGAGAAAAATGATGGTAATCTGTTTATTGTTCACAATAACCATGAGCAGCTGGGACATAAAGTCCGCATTAGCTGCATCGGCCCCAAGTCCATGGGAGAGTTTCAGTATGAAGTTTTGGCTAGGTTTCGAGGAAGCACTCTAATACTGCAATCTTTTACCAAGATCATTCAAGGTCAATATGTTGATCCACCTTCAAATGCGTTCCTTTTGATTCCTTCTGGGGTTTTTGGCCCTCTACAACTGAAACTAGACATTCGCATTAAGTCACATTAAACCTTGGATGGAGATCGAAGGAGGCTGCATTTGGGTTTGTATCTGTACGTGTTCTCTTTGTTTAGTGTTTAGCTGATCACATTCTGTAGCACAGTTGACTTCTGTCAAAAAAGTTGCACTCGTTAAATCGGAAATTAAGCAACTTTTCTGTATATGTATTTATTTCAGGTAAATATGAAGTATGCCTGACACCTATTATTGTTCGTGTCTCTTAAAATGTACAAAATGCGTTGACAAGTAACTTCGTTAGGTGTTTTCTTTCTTCGGTATCTATGGTTGTTGACTTATAAAATAATGAATGATAGATAACATGTCTTCACTGAAGTATTTCCTGGAGAAAAGTGTTCTTTCAAATCCGGTCCCAAGAGGAAATGAATGGATTTTCAACCTTAAGAAGTTCACTGCAAAGAATGAAAAATGGATTTTCTGCAGTTAAGAAATTCTCTATGACGATGTAATGAAAATCTTATCTGCTCTCAGATTAGAAATTTATGTTTATAAATCATAATTCTTTAAAAGCAAGTTAAATATTTTAATCCTCCCGATTTTATGAAGTGCTCAAGTTTGGAATTTGGATTATGATCCTTAAGCTTCAATTTTCCGTTTGTTGATGTCTAAGTGTTGATATATATGATTACTTTTATCCAGTTTAGTATTTGTTCTGCACTATACTCTTTTCTGAGTTTGGGTCCTGTTTTCCGATTCTCACCCATTTGTCTACCTACGTTTTCCTTTGTTCATTTGAGCTTCAGCTCTGGAGGTATGAGGGACTGAAAGCCTGGATGAATAAGGTCCCGGATAATAAAAATTTCATTTTAAAATAGAGTAATTAATTTGTAAATTCCTTATCATGTCTCTCTTCTTCGTTATTATCGTCGTCTCCAGCAAAAGGAAGATGAAAGAGTAAAGAAAGTTCATTTTCACATCTCATGAGTCCCCAAAATTGTTTTCTTCCTGTTTCAAACAGAAGAAGCTTTCTTGAAGCTAGCCTCTGATGAGAGGTGACATATACTAGTTCAGCTGTTATAAAACTAGTTTAGATAACCATTTTTTTCTTGGGGAAGACGTGATAAAGGACTACAAATATTGAATAATATACAATCCATTTCATTATTTATGTAATCTAAGAGGATTAAAAAACATATCCGGCATACACACATAAAAAGGAGACAAACAGAAGATGTAATGAAACAACATGGGTTGGCAAACATGTGCATGCATACTAAAACCCCACCCTATAAAGTAGCCAGAAAAACCGCCTTATGCTGACAAGAAATACACATAGAAAAACACTATTCCAACAACCAAGATAGGGTGAAGTCGGTAGGATATCAAAAGCAACAGCATGAGAACAGAGATAACCCATCCCCATGGCATTGATGATGATGATGACTCTGACTCCACATCTCCATCATGCGAAGGCCTCATCACACTTGGTGCAGGAGGCAGGAGGCGTGTTCCTTGGGCAACGAGGGTCAACACAAGAGGTAAAAACAAGAGGAAGAAGTTGAAGTTGGTGGTGGCTATCTGCATGACTAAGTAGTTGTTGTTCAACTGTGTTGATATCCACAGCAAGAACACCACTATGCCAACTATGGCTAGCAGTGGCAGAGGAGGAACAGAGAGCAAAGTGTTCCCTATCCATGCTTGCTTCCATTCTGGTTCTCTTCTCTCATTCAGAGGCGAAGCCATTGCTCTGTCATGGAAAAAAAACTGGCTAAGCTTCACTTTTATTCAGTGGGATGGGGTGATATATCTAATTACCTTTAGTTTTTAACTACTTAAATTTAATTTAATATTTTATTATAACTCAAATAGTTTACCCGATCAAATTCTCTTCCTTTACCATTTTTAAGAATTTAATAATAGTTATAGTAAATAATAAATTTAAAAAATAATGAAGGGGGTAACTAATTCTCACAGTAGCTGATCCAGCAGAAGGCCTTTAATTTCGGAATCATGTCCACCGAGTTGGGGTTTGTGACGTGTTTGAAGAGACTCAATCATAGTAGTACGTTCCTGATTGTTTGATGCATGGATAGATGCATGCACAGAGCTTAATTAATATGAATGGTTTGAGAGTGATGTGTCTGATTTTAGTGCTGACACTTGGAGCTATTAGCCTTTGCTCACTACAGCTGGAGGGTTCGGGAAACTAGTATTAGAATTGGTTGATATGTATCCTTGTCGTTTGTTTTGAACTTTTTAGCAGATAATGCAGTTCTATTGACAAAGCTTCTGTTCTGTAGCAGAAGCTTATAAAATGTAGGACCTAAATCAGTTTTCTAAAAGCTTTCAACATGCAGAAAAAGATTGTTATGCAGTACTTAGAAAATAACAAGGAAAGAAGTATCATCATTTAATTTGTTTTCAGATATAGCTACTCAATCGATTTACTATTATTATTCTTTTAAATTCGTCTTTATTTTTAAATTAAAAATTAATTTAGAATCAATAGTTAAAGTTTTAGTAACATCAATTTAATTTTTAATTTACAAATTAACTATAATTTTCTTATTAATAATAAAAATTATTTTAGAGATTATTAGTTTTTAATTTATAAAAATGTTTTGTAAATTAATCAATATAATTGTTTATTTATTTTCTCTAAATTTGATTATTATTTAATGATTTTTTTATTAAATTTATTTTAAAGAAAATTACCTTTGAACGGTAAAAGTTGTAGATTCTTATTAAGTATACTATTAAAAAAAACATAGGAAGCTTTTTTAATCTTCTACGTTGATAATAATTATTTTTAATCACGTCATGCCGATATTATTAAACCATCAAACAATTACCAGATATTTCGAACACATTTAACTTTCTCTTCAATGTTTTAACGATCTTTAGGAATTCATAATATATATATATATATATATATATATATATATATTTTTTTTTATATTTTTATTAGTAAATAATTCGAAATTTAAATAATTTAAATCATATTATTTTTCTTAGATATGTGAACTTGTTCACAGAATATTTATATTTGGTTAAGAAATCATGTACATTTTTTGTTTATGAAAAAAATAGAAAAATAAATTCGTGCTTTCTATTCTTATTTCTCATTCACACACATATATATATATATATATATATATATATATATATATATATATATATTATTAAAAATAAAAAGAAATTTTGTTTCTTTTGTTTATGAAGAAAAATAAAAAGTTAAACCCAAACCCATGCTTTCTATTCTTATTTTTCATATATATTTTTCTAATATTGAAGATAGAATTAAGTTTATGTTTTTTTCTTATAGTAAAATATTAGTTTAATAAATAGTATTTATCATCTCATGAAACTTTTATTGTATATTTATTATTTTATAAATATAAAAGAAAAATGATACCATATATTTTTCATAACAGTTTTCTTAATTGTCACTTGATTATTATTATTTTTATAAATAATTACATCTCTCAATTGTATTTTATATTTTGATAAATTATTTTTATTCTTAAACTTTTTTTTAAATAATAATTTTTATTCTCAAACTTTCTTTAGGTATATAAATAAATAATAAAAAAATGAATTTATTTATTTAAATATTTATCACAATTAAAATATGAAAAAAAATATTATAAGAGGAGTTATAGAAAAAAATATTTATTCTCCAACTTTTATGGTAAGTTCTTCCGATGCATCGAATTCCGTCTTCTAGGCTGTGTTCACATTGGGAGAATTATTGTTCGAGGAGACCGATTGACAGGTGAGCACCTTGTTCATTTTAAAGGATTTGCGAGACCGATTGACAAGTGAGCACCTCGTTCATTTTAAGGAATTTGCACGTGAATACACACTCACCAAGAGAATTACAGGTAAATAATATAGTAGGGGTGAGCCAAAAATCTAATTTTCTTGATCCAATCCGCTTTTGCTTTGATTCAATCCATTTAAAATCAATTTTATTAAAAATCCAATCCATTTAAAATCCATTTAATGGATCTGGATTTCAATCTAATCTACATTTTATATATTTTATGGATTGGTTATCCATTCTATAAATCAAGATTTTCAAATATGTATAATCCAAAAAATCCAATCCAAATTTTAAGTTTAAATTTTTAGTTGGGTTAGGCTAAAGGTTGAGATAGACTAAGCTAAATTCAGACTAGGACGGACCTTGCTCGACGACCTCTACGGACCAGACAGGCCCGACAACCCTGAAGGGTTGGGCGAGCCAGACGACCATAAGAGGTTGGACGAGCCTAAATATATGAACAGGCTAGGCGGGCCCGACAAACCAGACGAGTCGATCGGGCCCAACAATGCGGAAAATTTGGATGAGCCTGATGACTTGAACGGGCCAGGTGGGCCCGATGACCTGAACGGGCTAGGCAGGCCCGAAGACCCAAACGGGACAGGCGGGCACCCAAACAGACTAGGCAAGCCCGAGGACCCGAACGGGCCAGGCGGGCCCAAAGACCCGAACGGGCCAGGCGGGCTCGAAGAATCAAACAAGTCAGGCGGTTCCGAAGATCCGAAAAAATCAGGCGGTTCTGAAGACCCGAACGGGTAAGGCGGGCTCGAAGACCTGAATGAGTTAGGAGGGCCTGAAGACCGAACGAGCTAGGCGAGCCCGATGACCAAAACAGGTCAGGCGGGCCCGATGACCAAAATAGGTCAGGCGGGTCCGAAGACCCGAACGGGCCAAATGGGCCCAAAAAACTGAACTGGCCAAGCGGGCTTAAAGAACTGAACGGATTAGGCGGGCCTGTAGAACTGAACTAGCTAGGCAGATCGATGGCCAAAACGGGCCCGAAGACTCAGATGGACTAGAATGGGTCGGCCTGACAACTTAGACGAGTTGTGCCCGATGACTTGTACGAACTGAGTCATATTAGCCTTAAGGATACAAATTTTAGAAAATTCAATTTAAATTTTTTTTATAAAAAATGGATTCTAGATTTTGAACTTGATCTAAATATCTGGACTGGATTTAAATCTTGATCCAAATATTTGGATCTAGATTTTAAAAAAATCCGAACTAGTTTTGATAAAAAAATGGATTTGGATTGAAAATTTAATCCAATTATTTGGATCTAAAATGTATGTGGATTGGATCATTAAAAATTCAATCCATGCCCACCCCTACAATATAGTATTTTTGTAATTTTACAAGAATAACCCTATCATATGTGGTGGAGAATGACGTGAGTGAAAGATTCTATCCTAGCAAAGTTGGAACGAATCCAAGACATGGCTTAAGAGAAGGGATCTGATCCCACATCACTTGGATCCAATCTCACATCATTTAGTTTTTTTTTTTCAATTTTAGTGGTTAAAAAATATTAACAAAATAAATTTACTCATAAAAATATCAAATTATATTACTTTTTACATAAAGGGCAAAATGGTAATCTAATCAATACTTATATTAAAACATATTTAATTTATTACATCAATCAAATTTCTCACAAACTTTTGTAAAATTTATTTTCAAATCTACTCATTATCACCTCTAAATCCCTTAAACAAAAAACAACACATAATTCACTCTCAAATCCACTTAAACCCATTCAGTCCCTCACTCTCAAATCCTCTCCTCCAAGTAAACACAACATTAATTCTTAATTTAAGAGGAAATAAGTCATCTAAGTTATGTCATTTATAAGAGAAGTTGCCTAATATGCATTTATTGCTACATCAAGACCATTTCTATACGTATTGAACTAGTATTTTACCCGTGCAACGCACGGGATATCGAATTTTAAAATTAAAAATTACAGTGTATTTATTAAATTAATTTGAAATTATAAAAATATAATTAAATTTAATATAAATTTTATTTTATAAAATTCAATAATAATATTTTAATTGATTTTATAATAAAAATGTATTTAAGTTATTTATATATTTTTTTAATAAAATGTATTATATATAATTATTTTAAATAATATATTAAGATTTAGATAATTAAAATTAAGAAATCAAATTTAATTTTAAATGAAATATTGAGTAAAAAATGTAGAAAAATATAATAGTTGTTTCTCTAATAATAAAAATGATAGACAATATAGAAATTGTTGAGTAGACTTAATAAAGATACAAACATTAGACGATACAAAAAATGTGAAGAGTAAGTGATATAAAGCTACAAATGATAGATCGTGCATATAATGTAATGTTTAATTAGTCAGATAGTACTCACTCTCTTCATATGTGTCAGTTTGATACTCACTTTTAAAAATGTTTCAATCAAATCCCAACTTTTGAAAAAATGTCTCAATTAGGTTCCTTCCACTCTTGTAAGTCATTTTAAATATTGATACCATTAATGGCGTTAATATTTTTTTCTCAAAGGGACCTGATTGAAACATATTTTCCAAAGTTAGGACCCAATTGACACCTTTGTAAAAGTGGGTATGAAACTGACATATCCAAACAAAAGTGAGTATTATCTGACTAATTACACCTAAATATAAATAGTAGATTCTTTAAAGATACAAATGTTAGACTGCAAACAAAATATAAATAGTAAACAATCAAAACTTACAAAATGTAGACTATGTAGACAAATATAAATAGTA
>Ga0214542_1010634_pt1 | contig 13263 bp, 2 predicted proteins | sample CNSS1metaG_FD_160096 | JGI IMG/M metagenome (GOLD analysis project Ga0214542, IMG submission 160096) | Root nodule microbial communities from cowpea collected in UCLA plant growth center, Los Angeles, California, USA - CNSS1 | ecosystem: Host-associated > Plants > Roots > Nodule | place: USA...
AGGTTTCTGACCTAGAAGGCACTTACCTGCCAACTAAGCATGGATCTTCCACTCAAATGTTATGCACTTGCCACACTTGGCCTCAAAGGAGTGCCTCCTTCCCTAGTAACATATAGTCTCAAAAGGGTGTCAATTTACTACAATCTTTTTTTTTTTCAATTGACAGACAATTCTCCAGTAATCAAAAGTTTGGCACTTACCATACTTGGTCTCAAAGGAGCATCTCTTTCCCAATAACATATAGTCTCAAAGGGTGCCAATTTATTTTTAATTTTTTTTTGTAATTGACCGACAATTCTCTAGTAACCAAATGCAGTGAGTGTGAAGTGAGTGTCACCATAGAAACTGTACAAAAAAATATTTCATATCTCATTTAAGTATATTATTGCAAAAACTATCTCCCTTAAGTGTCATGGTGTCAAGACTCACAATGTTGTGTGTGAAGTTTCCCAACAAGTACTCATGATCATGAAACATATATGAACAATGTACTTAGAAAATCAGTGAACAGACTTGGAACTAAGAGTTAAGATGATGAAGTTCCATTTAAACATGTCTTTTGATGAATAAACAAGATGTAATGTATATGCTACGTAGATGCATTAATGATGTAAGATGACAAAAAAGATGACATGCATAAGAATGAAGAACACAATGCATTTTGCTAACAAAAGATAAATTCATGTCTAAAGAATATAGAAAACATCTTAATTAGATGTCACCTTAGGAAACTTATTCTATTTCCACACCCTAAGCAAACCAGTCCCATCTACAGTGAGAAAGAGTCCTCCATCAGTGACTAACTCAAAATTTTTTTTTTTAGCCATATGCCTCGGTTAATATGACAACCAAGGCATAAAAGATGAATTTAATTAAACTGCCACCGCGTGCTTATATGCAGCGGGTCCACAGGAACCGAGGCATATACTGCGATGTAAATGCTCCTAAATGCACTAGTGAGGACATGGTTAAAATATGCAACAATATCCAATACGGTAATATGTAGTAGTATAAGAGGAAATATAGTTCAAGTTTACTTACGATGGCAATTCGTACATGGAAACTAAATTTCTTGTACAAGAGGAAAACAATATTAGCTTGCCATTTGCGTCATGCATCCCAAAAAGTGATACAATACCTTGTATAATAGCATAATGAATTTTGTTAATTGATCAACTTCTTTAATACTATTGTTAGCTTGTTTTCTAAGAAAAGTACAACCAAATGATTGGGTATCTTACGCTTTGTTCGTTGTGTGTATATACCACAGTCAAAGTTCCCACTTCTGTCATTGCCCAGATTTTAATTGTGCCGTCAGATGAACTTGAAAACAAATATTGTTCCCAGCAGAGAAGGGATGTGACTACACCAGTATGCTTATTAAGTGTCATTGTACATTGTAATGTATCTATGTTCCAGACCTGAAGAAAACATGATAACAAGATTTGGATAGTGAGTGATGACTGATTTAGTCACTTTGTAATTCAAGGAAATTTGATGCAATACAAGAAAAAAAAATATTTCGGCATCAACTCACGATAGACATACCTTATGCTTTGGTCTATGGATCCTGAATACAACATATTACATCCAACAGTTAGGGAAACTTTTAGGCAAACCACAGATTTAGTGTGGCCAATCAGTGAGCCAGCCAATTCAAAAGGAGACTTTTTCATAACTTTCTCTCCATGCAGTAATGACATCATCCTAAAAATTTTAAAAATTACATAATACATAAATCAATGGACAATAGAAACAAATGTTTAAAACAACAAGAATTCTTAACCTAATCAAGGAAAAAAAGTTCTATCATAAGTAATTACGATGAAATAATTGATAAGGTAAAAGGCACTAGGTGTTTAGACAATTCAAAAAATCTTAATATAATGAAGCATAAAACTCAATCAATTAATTGACTACATAAAAAGAAAAAAAAAAGTAGAGTTTAACATGGATAACATTTAACTTCTATATGGATTATTACCTCTGCCCCAGCAAAAAGGATGTTGTTTCCAACAATCATGTGAAGGATTCGTCCTTTGGGTCCATCAAGAGTGTACTCTAAATTGGTCTTGGTATTAAAAGCCTTTATCACAAACACATCCACAAAATCAATTTGCTTATACTACTCCTATAAGTAGAACATTATTATAAATTAAAATAAAACAAGGACAAAAAAGTGTTTACCTTGATAGCATTCTTCAAACCAACAAAAATCCATGGCCCCTCACTTATCAAAGAGTTAACCTCTGTGCCAAAATTTATGACTTTAAGGGATTGACCTGTATGGCAATCCCATATCCGAACAGTGCCATCAGTGCTTCCAGAATAAAGTTTGTTGGTTCCAGTTAGAAGTGTAATTCCAGTTATAGCCTAATGTCAAAAAATGTAATCATATCAATTTCAATTGAATTATTATTCTAAATATCCATTATCCAAAATATATTTTGTATTACTAATTATGGATTTTGAAGTGCATACCTTTTTATGTTGGTGAAGCTATGTTATTATGGACAATTCATCACTTTGAAACCATGAATGCAAATTGATGCATTGTTCACCATACAAACACTTGTTGTTGGTCCAATACTTACATATAGTACGAGATGATTTCTTGGACTCTACAACATTTGTCCCGTCTCTATCTTCACTCTTTTGAACCAAAGTTTTTTTGGACTTGGAGATAATCTTAGAAGATGAATGATGCTTTTTCCAACAAATTTTGCTTTTGGCATTGATACCAGGATAGGAAGTTTGTGGAGACGGTGTTTCTGCATGCATAAATTTGCACGAATTTTTGTTACATCTCCTAGATCGCCAGTATATACAAGTTTTTCCATAAATTTCTTTATTCATCTTCACCAACTTTGCATCCATAATACTCTACAAAAATAAACATTACAATTACATCCCATATGCAATAATTATTCAACCAAAACATAATTTTTTATAATATTTGTCAATTATATATATATATATATATATATATACACACACACACACACACACACAAAACAAAAAAACTCCTAAAGAGTAACCAATAATTGTTAGTAACTATACTGACCAATTTAGATACCAATCTAAAAAACTAAAAATTATTTGTTACTAAAATAGTCACTCTTATGAATAAAAAATTGTAATTGGTCACTAAATAGGTCTTTAAAATTAGCTACCAAGGTTTTGGGTACCAAATGAATTAGTCATTAAATTGGTCACTAATTAATTTAATGATATTTTAAATTTTATTAAAAATATATATTGATTTAAAACTACTAAAATTATTTTGACAAAAAAATAATGAAATCACATATTAGAATATGAAAGTTTAAATTAAATGAAAGATGATTGAGAGGAGATAGAAGATTCTGAAAATATTTTTAATTGTACATTTGCATTAATTAATTTATTTTATGTTTATTTATAATAGTAAAAAGATCGATAGAAATATAAATAGATTAAATACATAAATAAGATAAATATACAAATAAATTGGATATATAGAAAAAATATATAAAAAGATAAATGATTGGAATATATATATATATATATATATATATATATATATATATATATATATATATATAAAAAAAATAAATAAAGATGCAACAGAAATTCTATGGAAATATCAACTTGATTTAAGAAATTATATGGTAAAAACTTCATCGAGATTGAGTTTCATGATTCATTCAAAATAAAAACAACAAACCTTGATTTTGTCGCAAACAAGCCTAAACCTGAATAGTAAAAACTCTATTTCTAGACATTGTTATTATTAAGTTCGCATTAATGAATTATATGATGATGTTAAGAATGACCAATGACCACATCTATGTTTAGAATGTGATATCAATTAGCTATTTATCATAATCAGGTTTTCCAAACTATCTTTTGGATCAGTATGTGCCAAATTCCTAGACTATGCAATTGAAAAAAGAATAAAACAAAGAGATGAGGGAAAATAATAATATTGAATGATGAATCCACAAATAATTAATATTTCATTACACTCAACCCACATGAATGAAGGAATTAGTTACTCCTAAACATACCTGAATACTACAATGATGATGAAATCAAATGCCTTCGGCTTTCACAATGAGCTTCTATCGTTAAATGTATTTAGAAGAGGTTTCTACTTCAAGTGTGTTTTAACAACAACCAAACCTTCAATATATAGACTTTCACAATTGGATCAGACCTAAAATTTGGACTTGATTTTCATATTTGAATAAATTATAATAGATAGTCATTGATATATATAATCTATGGAGATTTAATCCATATAAAAAAACAAAAAATACATTATATATATAATTTTGAAAAGATGAACTTTTTAGGAATAAAAAAATATATAAAAAAGTATATAAAAACATATTTTAAATTTCATTAAAAATATATATTGTGATTTAAAACTATTAAAATTATTTTGACAAAAAGATAATGAAATCACATATTACAATATGAAAGTTTAAATTAAATGAAAGATAATTGAGAAGAGATAAAAGATTTTGAAAAATTTTTAATTGTAGATTTAAAAATACAAAATCAAAATTTTTAAATAAATAAATACGATAAGATAAATATAAAAATAAATAAACAAATTTGATACATAAAAAGATAGATGAGTGGTCTAGATATAAGAAAACTTTAATACTCTATCTTAGAAATAAGATATTATAAATTTTCATATTTGAATAAATTATAATAGATAATCATTGATATATATCTTGTAATCTATGGAAATTTCATTCATATAAAAAAAACAAAAAAAAAATACATTATATATAATTTTGTAAAGATAAACTTTTTAAGAATAAAAAAATATATAAAAAAGTATATAAAAACATATTTTAAATTTCATTAAAAATATATATTGTGCTTTAAAACTATTAAAATTATTTTGACAAAAAGATAATGAAATTTCATATTAGAATATGAAAGTTTAAATTAAATTAAAGATAATTGAGAAGAGATAAAAGATTTTGAAGAGTTTTTAATTGTAGATTTAAAAATACAAAATAAAATTTTAAAATAAATAAATACGATAAGATAAATATAAAAATAAATAAATAACTTTGATACATAAAAAGATAGATGAGTAGTCTAGATATAAGAAAAATTTAATACTCTATTTTAGAAATAAGATATTATAAATTATCATATTTGAATAAATTATAATAGATAATCATTGATATATATCTTGTAATCTATGGAGATTTCATCCATATAAAGAAAAATACATTATATATATAATTTTGAAAAGGTAAACTTTTTAGGAATAATAAACATATATAAAAAGGTATATAAAAATATATTTAAAATTTCATTTAAAATATATATAGTGATTTAAAACTATTAAAATTATTTTGACAAAAAGATAATGAAATCACATATTAGAATATGAAAGTTTAAATTAAATGAAAGATAATTGAGAAGCGATAAAAGATTTTGAAAAGTTTTTAATTGTAGATTTAAAAATACAAAATCAAAATTTTTAAATAAATAAATACGATAAGATAAATATAAAACTAAATAAAAAAATTTGAAACATAAAAAGATAGATGAGTGGGCTAGATATAATAAAACTTTAATACTCTTGTTTAGAAATAAGATATTATAAATTTTCATATTTGAATAAATTATAATAGATAATCATTGATATATATCTTGTAATCTATGAAGATTTCGTCCATATAAAAAAAACATAATATATATAATTTTGAAAAGATAAACTTTTTAGGAATAAAAAAATATATAAAAAAGTATATAAAAAGATATTTTAAATTTCATTAAAAATATATATTCTGATTTAAAACTATTAAAATTATTTTGACAAAAAGATAATGAAATCACATATTAGAATATGAAAGTTTAAATTACATGAAAGATAATTGAGAAGGGATAAAAGATTTGGAAAAGTTTTTAATTGTAGATTTAAAAATACAAAATCAAAATTTTTAAATAAATAAATACGATAAGATAAATATAAAAATAAATAAAAAGAATTTGATACATAAAAAGATAGATGAGTGGTCTAGATATAAGAAAACTTTAATACTTTATTTTAGGAATAAGATATTATAAATTTTCATATTTGATTACATTATAATATATAATCATTGATATATATCTGGTAATCTATGGAGATTTCATCCATACAAAAAAAACAAAAAAAATACATCATATATATAATTTTGTAAAGATAAACTTTTTCGGAATAAAAAAATATATATGAAAAACTATATAGAAACATATTTTAAATTTCATTAAAAATATATATTGTGATTTAAAACTTTTAAAATTATTTTGACAAAAAGATAATGAAATCACATATTAGAATATGAAAGTTTAAATTAAAGAAAAGATAATTGAGAAGAGATAAAAGATTTTGAAAAGTTTTTAATTGTAGATTTATAAATAGAAAATGAAAATTTTTAAATAAATAAATACGATAAGGTAAATATAAAAATAAATAAATAAATTTGATGCATAAAAAGTGGTCTAGATATTAGAAAACTTTAATACTCTGTTATAGAAGTAAGATGTTATAAATTTTCACATTTTAATAAATTATAATACATAATCATTGATATATATCTTGTAATCTATGCAAATTTCATCCATATAAAAAAAACAAAAAAATACATTATATATATAATTTTGAAAAGATAAACTTTTTAGGAATAAAAAACATATATAAAAAAGTATACAAAAAGATATTTTAAATTTCATTAAAAATATATATTGTGATTTAAAACTATAAAAATTATTTTGTCAAAAGGATAATGAAATCACATATTAGAATATGAAAGTTTAAATTAAATGAAAGATAATCGAGAGGAGATAAAAGATTTTGAAAACTTTTTAATTGTAGATTTAAAAATACAAAATCAAAATTCTTAAATAAATAAATACGTAAGATAATTATAAAAATAATTTAAAAAAATTGATACATAAAACGATAGATGACTGGTCTAGATATTAGAAAACTTTAATAATAAGATATTATAAATTTTCATATTTGAATAAATTATAATAGATAATCATTGATATATATATCTTGTAATCTATGGAGATTTCATCCATATAAAAAAAAATACATTATGTATATAGTTTTGACAAGATAAACTTTTTAGGAATAAAAAACATATATAAAAAAGTATATAAAAAGATATTTTAAATTTCATTAAAAATATATATTGTGATTTAAAACTATTAAAATTATTTTGACAAAAAGATAATGAAATCACATATTAGAATATGAAAGTTTAAATTAAATTAAAGATAATTGAGAAGAGATAAAAGATTTTGAAAACTTTTTAATCGGAGATTTAAAAATACAAAATCAAAATTCTTAAGTAAATAAATACGATAAGAAAAATATAAAAATAAATAAATAAATTTGATACATAAAAAGAGAGATGAGTGGTCTAAATATAAGAAAACTTTAATACTCTATTTGAAAAAAAAGATATTATAAATTTTCATATTTGAATAAATTATAATAGATAATCATTGATATATATCTTGTAATCTATGAAGATTTCGTACATATAAAAAAAAACATAATATATATAATTTTGAAAAGATAAACTTTTTAGGAATAAAAAAATATATAAAAAAGTATATAAAAAGATATTTTAAATTTCATTAAAAATATATATTCTGATTTAAAACTATTAAAATTATTTTGACAAAAAGATAATGAAATCACATATTAGAATATGAAAGTTTAAATTACATGAAAGATAATTGAGAAGGGATAAAAGATTTGGAAAAGTTTTTAATTGTAGATTTAAAAATACAAAATCAAAATTTTTAAATAAATAAATACGATAAGATAAATATAAAAATAAATAAAAAGAATTTGATACATAAAAAGATAAATGAGTGGTCTAGATAAAAGAAAACTTTAATACTCTATTTTACAAATAAGATATTATAAATTTTCATATTTGATTAAATTATAATAGATAATCATTGATATATATATTGTAATCTATGAAGATTTCATCGATAAAAAAAAAATACATTATATATATAATTTTGTACAGATAAACTTTTTAGGAATAAAAAAATATATGAAAAAGTATATAAAAAGATATTTTAAATTTCATTAAAAATATATATTGTGATTTAAAACTATTAAAATTATTTTGACAAAAGATAATGAAATCACATATTAGAATATGAAAGTTTAAATTAAATGAAAGATAATTGAGAGGAGATAAAAGATTTTGAAAAGTCTTGAATTGTAGATTTAAAGATACAAAATCAAAATTATTAAATAAATAAATATGATAAGGTAAATATAAAAATAAAATAAAAAAATTTGATACATAAAGAGATGGATGAGTGGTCTAGATATAAGAAAACTTTAATACTCTATTTGAAAAATAAGATATTATAAATTTTCATATTTGAATAAATTATAATGGATAATCAATGATATATATCTTGTAATCTATGGAGATTTTATCGATATAAAACAAATACATGTATAAAATTTTGTAAAGATAAACTTTTTTAGAATAAAAAAATATATAAAAAAGTATATAAAAAGATATTTTAAATTTCATTAAAAATATATATTCTGATTTAAAACTATTAAAATTATTTTGACAAAAAGATAATGAAATCACATATTAGAATATTAAAATTTAAATTAAATCAAAGATAATTGAGAAGAGATAAAAGATTTTGAAAAGTTTTTAATTGTAGATTTATAAATACAAAATGAAAATTTTTAAATAAATAAATACGATAAGGTAAATATAAAGATAAATAAATAAATTTGATGCATAAAAAGATAGAAGAGTGGTCTAGATATAAGAAAACTTTAATACTCTGTTATAGAAGTAAGATGTTATAAATTTTCACATTTTAATAAATTATAATAGATAATCATTGATATATATCTTGTAATATATGGAGATTTCATCCATACAAAGAAAACAAAAAAATACATTATATATATAATTTTGAAAAGATAAACTTTTTAGGAAAAAAAATATATAAAAAAGTATATAAAAACATATTTTATATTTCATTAAAAATATATATTGTGATTTAAAAATATTAAAATTATTTTGACAAAAAGATAATGAAATCACATACTAGAATATGAAAGTTTAAATTAAATGGAAGATAATTGAGAATAGATAAAAGATTTTGAAAATTTTTTAATTGTAGATTTAAAAATACAAAATCAAAATTTTAAAATAAATAAATACGATAAGATAAATATAAAAATAAATAAATAAATTTGATACATAAAAAGAGAGATGAGTGGTCTAGATATAAGAAAACTTTAATACTCTATTTGAAAAATAAGATATTATAAATTTTCATATTTGAATAAATTATAATAGATAATCATTGATATATATCTTGTAATCTATGAAGATTTCGTACATATAAAAAAAACATAATATATATAATTTTGAAAAGATAAACTTTTTAGGAATAAAAAAATATATAAAAAAGTATATAAAAAGATATTTTAAATTTCATTAAAAATATATATTCTGATTTAAAACTATTAAAATTATTTTGACAAAAAGATAATGAAATCACATATTAGAATATGAAAGTTTAAATTACATGAAAGATAATTGAGAAGGGATAAAAGATTTGGAAAAGTTTTTAATTGTAGATTTAAAAATACAAAATCAAAATTTTTAAATAAATAAATACGATAAGATAAATATAAAAATAAATAAAAAGAATTTGATACATAAAAAGATAGATGAGTGGTCTAGATATAAGAAAACTTTAATACTTTATTTTAGGAATAAGATATTATAAATTTTCATATTTGATTACATTATAATATATAATCATTGATATATATCTGGTAATCTATGGAGATTTCATCCATACAAAAAAAACAAAAAAAATACATCATATATATAATTTTGTAAAGATAAACTTTTTCGGAATAAAAAAATATATATGAAAAACTATATAGAAACATATTTTAAATTTCATTAAAAATATATATTGTGATTTAAAACTTTTAAAATTATTTTGACAAAAAGATAATGAAATCACATATTAGAATATGAAAGTTTAAATTAAAGAAAAGATAATTGAGAAGAGATAAAAGATTTTGAAAAGTTTTTAATTGTAGATTTATAAATAGAAAATGAAAATTTTTAAATAAATAAATACGATAAGGTAAATATAAAAATAAATAAATAAATTTGATGCATAAAAAGTGGTCTAGATATTAGAAAACTTTAATACTCTGTTATAGAAGTAAGATGTTATAAATTTTCACATTTTAATAAATTATAATACATAATCATTGATATATATCTTGTAATCTATGCAAATTTCATCCATATAAAAAAAACAAAAAAATACATTATATATATAATTTTGAAAAGATAAACTTTTTAGGAATAAAAAACATATATAAAAAAGTATACAAAAAGATATTTTAAATTTCATTAAAAATATATATTGTGATTTAAAACTATAAAAATTATTTTGTCAAAAGGATAATGAAATCACATATTAGAATATGAAAGTTTAAATTAAATGAAAGATAATCGAGAGGAGATAAAAGATTTTGAAAACTTTTTAATTGTAGATTTAAAAATACAAAATCAAAATTCTTAAATAAATAAATACGTAAGATAATTATAAAAATAATTTAAAAAAATTGATACATAAAACGATAGATGACTGGTCTAGATATTAGAAAACTTTAATAATAAGATATTATAAATTTTCATATTTGAATAAATTATAATAGATAATCATTGATATATATATCTTGTAATCTATGGAGATTTCATCCATATAAAAAAAAATACATTATGTATATAGTTTTGACAAGATAAACTTTTTAGGAATAAAAAACATATATAAAAAAGTATATAAAAAGATATTTTAAATTTCATTAAAAATATATATTGTGATTTAAAACTATTAAAATTATTTTGACAAAAAGATAATGAAATCACATATTAGAATATGAAAGTTTAAATTAAATTAAAGATAATTGAGAAGAGATAAAAGATTTTGAAAACTTTTTAATCGGAGATTTAAAAATACAAAATCAAAATTCTTAAGTAAATAAATACGATAAGAAAAATATAAAAATAAATAAATAAATTTGATACATAAAAAGAGAGATGAGTGGTCTAAATATAAGAAAACTTTAATACTCTATTTGAAAAAAAAGATATTATAAATTTTCATATTTGAATAAATTATAATAGATAATCATTGATATATATCTTGTAATCTATGAAGATTTCGTACATATAAAAAAAAACATAATATATATAATTTTGAAAAGATAAACTTTTTAGGAATAAAAAAATATATAAAAAAGTATATAAAAAGATATTTTAAATTTCATTAAAAATATATATTCTGATTTAAAACTATTAAAATTATTTTGACAAAAAGATAATGAAATCACATATTAGAATATGAAAGTTTAAATTACATGAAAGATAATTGAGAAGGGATAAAAGATTTGGAAAAGTTTTTAATTGTAGATTTAAAAATACAAAATCAAAATTTTTAAATAAATAAATACGATAAGATAAATATAAAAATAAATAAAAAGAATTTGATACATAAAAAGATAAATGAGTGGTCTAGATAAAAGAAAACTTTAATACTCTATTTTACAAATAAGATATTATAAATTTTCATATTTGATTAAATTATAATAGATAATCATTGATATATATATTGTAATCTATGAAGATTTCATCGATAAAAAAAAAATACATTATATATATAATTTTGTACAGATAAACTTTTTAGGAATAAAAAAATATATGAAAAAGTATATAAAAAGATATTTTAAATTTCATTAAAAATATATATTGTGATTTAAAACTATTAAAATTATTTTGACAAAAGATAATGAAATCACATATTAGAATATGAAAGTTTAAATTAAATGAAAGATAATTGAGAGGAGATAAAAGATTTTGAAAAGTCTTGAATTGTAGATTTAAAGATACAAAATCAAAATTATTAAATAAATAAATATGATAAGGTAAATATAAAAATAAAATAAAAAAATTTGATACATAAAGAGATGGATGAGTGGTCTAGATATAAGAAAACTTTAATACTCTATTTGAAAAATAAGATATTATAAATTTTCATATTTGAATAAATTATAATGGATAATCAATGATATATATCTTGTAATCTATGGAGATTTTATCGATATAAAACAAATACATGTATAAAATTTTGTAAAGATAAACTTTTTTAGAATAAAAAAATATATAAAAAAGTATATAAAAAGATATTTTAAATTTCATTAAAAATATATATTCTGATTTAAAACTATTAAAATTATTTTGACAAAAAGATAATGAAATCACATATTAGAATATTAAAATTTAAATTAAATCAAAGATAATTGAGAAGAGATAAAAGATTTTGAAAAGTTTTTAATTGTAGATTTATAAATACAAAATGAAAATTTTTAAATAAATAAATACGATAAGGTAAATATAAAGATAAATAAATAAATTTGATGCATAAAAAGATAGAAGAGTGGTCTAGATATAAGAAAACTTTAATACTCTGTTATAGAAGTAAGATGTTATAAATTTTCACATTTTAATAAATTATAATAGATAATCATTGATATATATCTTGTAATATATGGAGATTTCATCCATACAAAGAAAACAAAAAAATACATTATATATATAATTTTGAAAAGATAAACTTTTTAGGAAAAAAAATATATAAAAAAGTATATAAAAACATATTTTATATTTCATTAAAAATATATATTGTGATTTAAAAATATTAAAATTATTTTGACAAAAAGATAATGAAATCACATACTAGAATATGAAAGTTTAAATTAAATGGAAGATAATTGAGAATAGATAAAAGATTTTGAAAATTTTTTAATTGTAGATTTAAAAATACAAAATCAAAATTTTAAAATAAATAAATACGATAAGATAAATATAAAAATAAATAAATAAATTTGATACATAAAAAGAGAGATGAGTGGTCTAGATATAAGAAAACTTTAATACTCTATTTGAAAAATAAGATATTATAAATTTTCATATTTGAATAAATTATAATAGATAATCATTGATATATATCTTGTAATCTATGAAGATTTCGTACATATAAAAAAAACATAATATATATAATTTTGAAAAGATAAACTTTTTAGGAATAAAAAAATATATAAAAAAGTATATAAAAAGATATTTTAAATTTCATTAAAAATATATATTCTGATTTAAAACT
>Ga0214542_1010640_pt1 | contig 13259 bp, 16 predicted proteins | sample CNSS1metaG_FD_160096 | JGI IMG/M metagenome (GOLD analysis project Ga0214542, IMG submission 160096) | Root nodule microbial communities from cowpea collected in UCLA plant growth center, Los Angeles, California, USA - CNSS1 | ecosystem: Host-associated > Plants > Roots > Nodule | place: USA...
GCAAACCGCCACCGATGATCTTGCCCATCGTGATGAGGTCCGGAACAAGGCCGTAACGTGCGGAAGCACCCTCGAAACTCTGCCTAAGATTGAGGACCTCATCAGCAATCACCAGAATGCCGTTCTTCCGGGCAGATTCTTGCACCGCGGCCATGAATTCAGGCTTTGGCGCAACGAGGCCACCGCGGCTCGGCATCGGATCCAGAATGATGGCGGCAAGATCGTGCGCATTCGATGATATCAAGCGGCGCACCCCCTCAACATCATTGAAACGGAATACAACTACTTCGTCGAGCACGCTCGCGGGCATCCCGCGATAGAAGGCCGTGGATTTGGGCTCGATGGCGCCCCCCCAATTGTCGGGTGTCGCTGCTTGACTGACCTCGACCCAGTCATAGGCGCCATGGTAGGCGCCCTCGAGCTTGGCAATCTTCGGACGTCCGGTGAAGGCCCGCGCAGCTTTGATCGCAAACAGCACGGCTTCAGTTCCCGTATTGACGAAGCGAACACGATCAACTTGCGGAATGCGGCCGCAAAGTAGTTCAGCGAGTTCGATCTCCCTCTCCGTCGGATTTGCGAAACAAGTGCCGCGCTGGAGCTGATGCGTTAGCGCTTCAACCACGGGCCCGAAGGCATGTCCATGGATCAACGTCGTAAAGTTGCAATTGAGGTCGAGAAAGGAGCGGCCATCAACATCGAACAGATAGCTGCCCCTCCCACGCTCGATGTAGAGCGGAGTTGGATTTCGCTCAATCGTTACTCGCGAGGTGCCGTCTGGGAACACCTTTTGCGCCCGGACAAAGTTCTCGTTGGACCGCCCAGCGCTCAGAAATCCAGGCGAAATATTCGAACTTGCAATCTCCCGGTTCACAATATCCTCCTCGATTCTTTGCCAATGTTGCTGAGTACGCCAACCAACAACCGTCGCCGCGCCACAACCTACAGCCTTGCTGTTCGGCTTCCGGGAGTGTCGGAGGGTCTCTGGAGTGACATCGAGCCAAATCGAGCCAATTTGAGCAGCCGGCGACCTGAAAATCGCCGGACTATCTCCCTTGCTCCGCATTAAGCTCTACGGGATTGCGGGGAGTGTCATCACTTGAATGTGCGGCAGACCCTATAGGTGCCCTCAGGTTAAGCTTTGTACGGCGATTGACCGTACACAGCCATAATACATCGAGATACTACCTACTTTGGTGAGAATAGTGACTTCGACGATCGAGAGCACTCACGCAACGGCTGAATTTTCCGTTACCACTCCAGGCTCACGTCGCCTGCTGCGCGGCGCGGGACCGTATTCGTCGCTTCCCGGCCTGCTCGGCAGTCGGAAGCAGGCTTGAATCCGCTCCTTCCGCCCTACGCAAGCAAAGAAAGTCGCCTCATGGGATCGCAATAAGTCTGACTCTGAAGTAAACCCGCCAGGTATGACTGATGCGTTGTGCGTCCAGACGCTTGGTGTAGCAGCGCCACGCGCAGCTCAGCGCAACGCTCGAACTGTTGGAGAAGTGTGCACCGCGGTTTGATGCCGTCAAGCGGTCCCGACGATATCGGCGTAAGAATGGCGGATGATCCGCGTTGAATGCAAAGCACGCACGCCGAACTCGTAAGGCGCGGCTGCTTTGCCCTTGCCGATGCACTCCACCTCCGGGGCGTGGAAGGAATAAAGCTTGAAGCCGCGCTGGCGCTGCTGCTGCGAGCGGATCTGCGAGGTCCGGCTGAGCGGGAGGGCGAACGTGTTCTCAAGCACAGCCTGACCTTCGATCTTGCGGCGGATATCGCGGATGATCCGGCCCAGTCGGCTGCGCAGGATGCGCAACTGCCGCTGATGCCGCTTGAATTGCTTGGCATGGCCGTAGCGTCCCGCCATCATTGTCGCGGTTTTGGCAATGCGCAGATAGGACTGCCGCAGCTTGACCCCGTGCTTCCTCGCCAGACGGTTGAGCCCGTTGATCGCCGCGAAGAGCTTGGCATCGGTCGGGAAGGTGATCGCCTTCGGCTGCACGGTGGTATCGACTGTGACCCGCTTGATGTCCTGACTGCGTAACGCGCCGGCCTCGTGTGCCACCCGCAAGCTCTCGGCCAGCAACAGCTCCAGCTTGTCGCCGAGCCGCTTGCGCCAGTGGCTCAGGTCCGAGCGCTCGTGCGGGAATGCGTGCTGGAAGAACTCTTCGCCGGTGAAGTACTGGAAATATGGGTCGTGGACCCAGCGCTCGCACACCCCCTCATCGGACAGCCCGTAAATGTGCTTGAGCAGCAACAGCCCGATCATGAAGCGGCTCGCGATCCCGGGCCGACCATTCTCGCTATAGAGCGGCGCGATCTCGCCGTCGATCCAGTCCCAATCGACCTTGCCGGCGAGCTGAACCAGCTCGTGCTTCATATTGATGATTTGGTCCAGCCTGGCCCGGAACAGATCGCCCGATCCCGTCGTCCTGTGCTTCTTCGGTCGCATCGCCACCTCCGATGCGATCACGGAATCATGGTTGGCGATTCGACGGAATCCTGAAAATGAAATTGCAAGGTTCCGACGCCCGAAGCATCAAACCCCTGCAAACAAAACAGTCCACAACGACAAATGCGATTCTAGCTCAATCGCTTAGCCACTCTTCACGGACGACTACATTTTCCTGCCATCTGAACTCCGGAATGTGCCAGCGACGGGAGCCTGCAGACGCGGCAAGCGCAGCGCTTCTTCGGGGCGATCGACGGAAGGGCCGGCGCTGCGATCCAGCGCAAAGCTTTTGTCCAACGCTGGCCTCTTCGTGGAACCGATGGCGGAAGGCAAGCCGCGCGAAGGCCTTCTCCACGCCGGCGAGTTCGCTGTTCGGAGCCCCCGCGGCTCAGACGAAGGCATGAAAGACGAAGCACTAGAGGATCCGCCGCCGATTGGCGCATCAACTCCAGTGGCATCCTTGTTCTTCATGTTGACGCACGACTAAATCCTGTGGCGCGGTGAGGCAATCGAGAATTCCGTGAGCCTGAGCCGGGCCGTCATATCGTGGGGTTAGCGATCAAATGCGATGTGCATTGTCTTACGCGGCAAACTCGCCGCCTGAGACTTGATATTCCGCGCAGCCGAGAAGATTAAGCGCCCGCTCCACGTGTTCCGCTTTTGTCGCCACAAAAGCGAAGCGACAGCCATCGACCAAGAACCGGCGCACGATCTCCAATCCAATCCCGCGCGCTCCTCTGGTAACAAGCGCAACTCGCCGATCGCCTTGGTGACTGAGTTTTTCTGGCTTCAGCATAATCAGATTGTCGCAAACGGCGTAAGGAGCGAGCATCGCCCCGTCAAGAACATTGGCCCAAGCGGTCCGGAAGCTTCTTCGGCGTCGAACAATGGATAAGACTTGACGTCGGTATAAGCTGATAGCAACCGTACCGGGCAGTTAAAGGAATTCATCGGCTGAACCATCACATCACCGCAGAGGGTATGGCTTGCCGGTTGCTTCTGCCACAGCATCCAAGATGCAGTCGCACAACCGCTCAATATCGTTTTCTTCATGATCCGCCGTAATGCACACCCGAATCCCTGCCTTTCCTTGCGCGACCGTCGGGAAGAAAGTCACCGAAGTGTAGAACCCGGCATCGAGAAGCTTTTTGGCGATTGCAATCGCCTTGGTTTCCGATCCTATTGCAATCATTCTGATGGGAAATGAATTTCCTTGCTGGGCGGTTGCAACATGACGATCAAAGAGCTTGATACGCTGCGTTAACCGCCTTTGCCGATCGCCGAGTTCTGCCGAGCCGTGAATCTTACATGAGCCAAGCGCCGCACCAAGCGCCGCCAGATTGGGCGGCACCGAAAACGCATAAGGAATGGAGTACCGTCGAAACAGAGCTTCTTGTTCAGCCGTTCCGAGCATCACCATACCGCCCGATGCGCCGAATCCTTTAGCCAGCGAGGCTACTATGATCGTGCGGTCACCCAGCACTTGCGGAAATTGAGATCGAGCGAATCCTTCACCTTGGCGTCCGAAGATCGATATTCCATGAGCATCATCGATATAGAGAAAGAGCCCGTAGCGCTCCTGCATTTGGCGCAATTCTTTGATGGGCGCGTTCCCCCCCATGGAGTAAATACCATCGCATACATAAGCAACCACTGGATGTTCGCGGCACAAGCGCTCGAGAGCGTCGATGTCGTTGTGCTCGATCGTTTCCAGACGGGTTTCATCAGCGACCACTGGCTTGTGATAGGCCAGCGATATGTGCGCAAGGCGGTCGAATACGACAAGCGGCTTTCTTCCGCCCGTCAATTGCCCCGAAGAAAGGAGGGGCATCGCACCCAGATTGGCGAGCATGACAGTGGAAAAGGCGAGCACGGATGCGCAGAACATTTCCGACAGGGTCGCCTCAAGCTCTGCCAGGAGATCGAAATTGAGGCGCGTTCGTGCACATGACCAGTGCAATGACCGATGCGCCTCAATCGCGTCGATCGCGCCAGCTACGATCAGCGGATGATTGTCCAGGCCAAGGTAGGAACATCGCACGAAATCAATTTTTTCCGGTCGACCTTCAAGTGGACCGGAGCCTAAAGCGAAGGCGCGTCCCGTCGTGGAACGTCCATAGACGGCCATGACACCAGCTTCATGGGCTGCATCGAAATAGGGACGACTCTTATTGATCATGTAAGAGGTATTCCGAAAATGCCCGGCCGGCCGACCATTTTCAGAGAGTGGGCTCAGCTGCGGCATCTGATTCTCCTTACATTTGCCAAGCATGCAGAGCCCTCGGCTTCACTGAGTAGCATGGCAGGCGCTTTGACGACAGCTCGCGCTGGACTCTTTACGCGCGGCTCGACCGCTTCCTTAGTTGAATAAAGACATTATATCGGCGGGGTCGCTTGGGGAGCTACCAGATGGGATAGCTTAGCTTTGATAGCGTCGTTTTCATGGATACGACAGGAGACGAAGACCTGCTTCTCGCATTTATCCGACCATGCCGACCGGTCGCCCGGCGACTGCTACCCACGCGAGCTATGCGATGAATTATCGGACCAATTCTAAGCTAGGAGCCTTTCGCACCCGCTATTGCTGCGCATTGTCCCGGACCGTTCTTAGGTGAGCTGTCCGCTCGGTCACGGCACCTGCACCAGGCAGCGCTTGACGGCTTCTTGGCCGCCGCCTTCGAAACGATGCGGCCCGGAGTAACCTGCGGAGACGTCGACCGAGCGTTCCAGCGCACCTTTGGCTCTCGGGGCGTACGCAAAGACTCTCGAATCGGCTACTTTCTCAGAAACGACTGGACTGACGGCAGGCGCGAGCCTGCAGGCTGACGATGAGACTATACTCTCGCATGACCACTTGATCATTGGCATTTGAGAGAAAGACGAGGGCTATGTCTCAGCGAGTCAGTGCGTGTGGCTGAAGACGGCGCAAAATCGCTGAGCTGCATGTCTTCGCGACCTGCTGGTCCTCCAGGGACTACTTAACTTTTGGAGCCTTGAGGTCTCCGAATGAACGATGCCATTGTCGACGCGGCGGATAAGCACTTCGCATCGGATTACTTCAAAGGACGCGAAAGATTTCGTGTCTACGCTAGAGAGGCCGCGGTCGGCGAACCCGCAATCTATCCGTATCCAGCCCGTGGGCCTCGTGGAAGAGAACTCTCAACGAATGTTGCGTGGTTTTGGCGACCGACGCGCCCCCCTTCGATGATACCGGCAGAGGTCGTCGCCGGCCGGCAATCATCCTGCAGCTTGGCCCCCATGCGTAGCGAGATGAAACAGAATCCGCCCCAACAAGCTACCAGTGTTAGCAATTGTTCGAGGTGCAGACTTGTAGCAATCATAGCCTAATGCGGATCGCTTATGTCACACGTTACCTGGTCGACAGCGCCTCAAGTGTGGTCGAACGCCGCGAACGCGCATCTTTATGCGGCTGCAATCTCGCGTTTACCGGCTGTGTCGAAGCTGGATGGTACAGCGATCCGCGAGACGGTCTTGACCGTTATGCCCCGCCGACGCGGTCAAACGTGCCGCCCGCATCGCAGCGAAATCAGAAACATCAATCCGCGGGCGCTTTGCCGGACAGGAAATCGTTGCGATTAAGAGGGCTGCTGCTCAAGCATAGGATCATCTTCTTTCGCGGAGCCACGAAAGCTGAAGGCTCTGTGCTGAGAATCCTGAGTATCGTTTTCTTCGATGTCTGCATTTGTCGGTCGAAAAATCCGTAAGGAGACCTAACGATCACAAGAGAAAGGAGAGACATTTGGCGACTGAAATATTGGCGAGGGACGATAATGTCCTGAAGACAGTGAAACGCGGCAAGCCCCCCGCGGACTGCGCCGTAATAGGAACCTGGAAGCTGCAATCGTATGTGCGCGAGCGCCTCTCGGACGGTTACCGGCACAATCAGTTCGGCAACGCGCCAGAAGGCTATATTGGATACGCGGCTGACGGTCGCATGTATGCGATCTTCGCCTGTCGCGACCGCGTCAAACCGCGAGACGTGGTGCCAAGTGACGAGGAAAGCGTCGAGCTCCTCGCCACCATGGTTGCCTACGCCGGCACGTTCTCAATCAGCGGCAATGTCATCGTCCACCACATCGACACTTCGTGGAACCAAGCCTGGACGGGGACCGACCAGACTCGTTATTACGTACTTCATGGCGACACCCTCACAGTCACTACAGTGCCTTACCAGAGCTACCGGGACGGCATCATGGGGCGGTCTATCTTGGTCTGGCGGAGGGTTCGTTGACATCGAGCGACCGATGAACGATCTGTTCGACTTATGACTGGTGTGTGCTGCTCACAAAGGGGCAAGCCGAAAGCCCTCCTCCTCTTTCACCGCGCTGCTAACTGCGGCGCCCTGTCCGTCGTGGGCTAATTGCCGACTTCGGCATGGACGGCCTAACTGATCTCCACACACTTATCCCGCGCGCGGCCTAGCAAGGAGCTTCGTTTCCTCCGGAATCCGTGGGGCATGGAAATCACGGCCTCGAGCCTGTAGTGTCGGCCCGGAAGGTCATGGCATTCAGAAGGAGGAGCAATCAACGAGTGATTCACGAGCGATTCCGCCGTGCACCTGAGACATGACGACGCTGAGCGCGTGATCCAAATACACACTCTGGCTGGCATAGCGATAGCCGCCCACGAACGGGAAGTGCTGCCATTGAACCAAACGTCAATGTGCTTCTGCTATGAACTTGCCTGTCATGACACCGAAAGCGTCGCGCTCGATCTCGGCGAGCGCCGCGTCTAGTCGACGATTAAGACCTCATGATCCTGAAGCACCCCGGGTTGCTCACGGTCGGCCGGTACCATCGCTGAACCCTCCTCGACATGCGCAGTAAGCCTCCGTGGGGCCGTCTTCCCGAATTGTGCTTGAACGTGAGATGATTTGCTCATTAATTCGCAAGCAATGAGCAAACGTGACGACGGTTACGGTTCTGTCCGGTCCTGAGCGGCGACGGCGGTGGACGAGTGCCGAGAAGCTTCGGATCGTGGAGGAGACTCTGGCGCCTGGGGCCAGTGTTGTTGAGGTTGCTCGACGACATGACGCTCACCGCAATTTGGTTACGGCTTGGCGGCGGCAGGCGCGGACCGGCGTCCCCGCTTGCGGGCCAGAGCCGCTGCGGCGGCAGGATGATGATGTCCGTTTTGCGGCAGTGCCCATTGCGCCAGACCGGCAACCGTTGAGGGCACCCTTAGGAAGCTGCGGTGCGATCGAGATTGAGTTCGCGGCAGCGGCTCGGATGCGGATCACCGGTGCGGTTGACGCGGCGACGCTGACTGCAGTCGTGGCGGCGCTGACTAATGGACGACTGCGATGATCCCGTTGCCGGCCGGCGTGCGGGTATGGCTCGCGACCGGCTATACCAACATGCGGAAGGGCTTTCCGTCGCTGGCATTGCAGGTTCAGGAGATCTTGCATCGCGGCCCGCTGGGCGGCCACCCTGTTTTGCTTCCGCGGTCGCCGCGGCAACCTGGCGAAGGCGATCTGGCATGACGGCCAGGGCGCCTGCCTGTTCACAAAACGCGTGGAGCGCGGCCGCTTCATCTCCTATGGCCTTTGTCAACTGTTTTGAACACAGCTCGCCGATCGCCCGTTTTGGGACGTGGATATTTGATGCATACGATCCGCATGGGTGAGGACGCCGAGTGTTCTCGACGGTCGCTCAGACTCCTGTGCGGGGATTGGCTACGCCATGATGACGGTGCGTCGGAGGGCTGCCTCGCGCTGGCCTCGGACGTGGGCGTTTCCGCTGTCCAAAATGAATTCGAGGATTTCCTCTACCGCGCTCGGCGTCCTCGCTGATGCGGATCGTAGGATGCGTGGTCGATTACGCGCGTAGCGGGACGCACTGGCCGATGGACCAGATGAAGCTGAGCAGTTCCCGCGCAACTGCAGCGGTGGCGACGACTGAGCGTTTTCCGCGCGCGGTAAGCTTCCGATAGGTCTTGTGCAGACGTAGCTGCGCTTTCCAGGCCAGAGCAGCGATATCTTGTGAAACTGGCGGGCAACGCTCCTTCATCCATTGCCCGACCTTCGGCGTGGTACGATAGCTCTAGGCAGCTTCACACAGCACGGCCCGCGCGATCGAACTGCCCGCCTTGGTGATGCCGCGCGGCCTTACCGTACCGCCGCTGCTGTGCTCGCCTGGGGCGAGGCCGAAGTAGGCAACGAGCTGCCGCGGATGAGCGAAGCGGGAGAAGTCTCCGACCTCGGCGAGTATCGTAGCGGCGACGATCGGACCGACGCCCTTCAATGCTTGCAGAGCCTGCATCTGTTTGGCCCACGGGGAGCTCGCGAGTAGTTCGCGGATTTGCTCCTCTACTCCAGCCTTGCGGGCCTCTTCATGGTCAAGTGCGTTGAGATAGGTCTGGAATGCAAGCTGTTGCGCCGGATGGGCGAACGTCCTGTTGCAGAGCCACATCCGGTGTCGGCGACTCCAAGCCTTACCCTCGAAGCGTAAGTCGCACCGGAGCATGAACGCCTGAATGCGAATGCGATCCCGGCGGACATCCTGACCAGCCGGGTGCCGCGCCCGTACCAGGTCGCGTAGTGCCTCGTGAAGCGCGTCCGGCACCCAGACATAGGTGAGCTCACCGGCCCGATGCAGACGAGCCAAAATGATGGCGTCGCGCCGGTCATTCTTGAACCGCTCGCCCGGCTTGCGTGGCGCCAGCGAGAGCGCGCACACTCTGCAGATCATCCCCATTGGCAGCCTCGTAGACGAACTCGACGACACCATGTCGACGCGCCAGACTCCGAGCTAGTTTGCCGATTGCCGTCGGATCGTTCTTGATCGTGCCGACATGCCGAACCTCACCCGCTCGCCCAACGTCCGCTACGGCGACAGAAATTGTCTCCTTGTGTAGGTCGAACCCAAGAAAGGCACAAACGGATTGCATAGCATTTTCTCCTTCCTTGCCGGGTCCAATCCGGGCGACGCCCGAGATGCGATCACGGGCAGGAAAAGGCCATGTCATCTGGCCGAGCCCCGCCGAGGGTGTGGTGACGATCTCGTCGGCGCAGCTCGGTTATCTCTTGTCCGGGATCGACTGGCGACACCCACAAGAGACGTGGGGGCATCGGTTAGATGTGGCTTGCGGATCGTGATGGATGTGATTCCATCACCATCGTGACCACATCTGAATCGCTCCCACCGATCTTGCCGCCGCGCATGCGATGATCCTCGCGGAGCGCGCCTGGAAGCGGAGGCGGTTGCGGCGAGCGGCGAAGCTGCCAATGCGAAGGCGGCCGAGGCACCGATCAGTTTACCTCAAGCTCGAGATCGAGAAGCTGCGTCGCCGGATTTAGGCGGCCGCTCGGAGCGCAAGGCACGGCTCTTGGAGCAGATGGAGCTTGAGCTTGAAGAGCTGGACGCAACCGCAACCGAAGACGAGTTGGCGGCCGAGAGGGTGGCAACCAAGGCGCAGACGGTACAATCCTTCCAGCGCAAGCGTCCGTCGCGCAAACCATTCCCCGACCATTTGCCGCGCGAGAGTGTCGTAGTCTCCCCGTGCGTGGAGGGCGCAACATAAAGATCCACGCGTTCGCAAGGGCATCTAATTGCTCCACATGCCGTTTCGCCAGGGTGTCACCGCAGAGCGCTGCCTCAGCCATCTGCTCTCAGTTTTCCTTCGGTCCGAGTTCGCACCCTTTGGTATGGGCCTCCATGACCTCGGTCAGACACGACAGGGCATCTGGAATGTGGCGACTGCGGAGAAGGCTCTAGGTTGAAACAGTCTAACTCGGCCGTGGCCGATTGAAATGAGAGGCACCGACCGAGCGATCGCCTCAATTTGGCAACACTGTTACGCTTAGCCGACCGCCGACGGTCTAGACAGCCCAATTGAGCAGCTCAGCCCCATACCGATTCCTGACGTCATCAGCTATAGAAACGTGCAACTGGTCACAGCCGCGGGGACACAGCCTACCGCGATGGCCTCCACGTACTTGCTATTGTCCCGGTTCGACCAATCGCAAACCATCCAGCGGAAGAGCGGCAGCAGCTTAAGGATGAACTGAGCTTCGAGGAATTGGCCCTTTGGACCTCTTCACTGCCGCCGAGTCTACTATGCGATGTTAGAGTCTCCCAATTCTTTTTCCTCGCTGCCGTCCTCTGCCGATACTGATGCGCGGGACTCACCAGAGTAGGTAGTGCCTCGATCCTTGTTCGTGATGTACAACTCGTCTTTAGATTATAATGCAGCTCATCACCATAGGACAGAGTGCAACGATGGCAAACCGACCGTATTGGCAGATTCGACGCCCCGCGATGGCTGCGCGCCCGCTCTACGGCCATCCCGCGCATGCGGGAGTGGCAGGCCGAGGGAAATCCGCGCCCCCGTGGTGCTCGCTTTGTGCTGTCAGTGAGCTGTCAACCGAAAAGTAGCGTCCGCTCGTTGGTCTGTCTTTTGGCCCCTGAGCCCGGTGGTTTCGATGACAACCCTAGCAATGATCCAACTTAAAGAGCGCATCTCAAAAGCTTTGTGCAAGGTCGATGCGCTGGAATCGGCATATGAGACCATCACTATTGGACAGCTTGTCTCAATGCGGGCGAGAACACACGGTTCAACGATCGCGATCGACGTCTTCGAGCGCGGTGAGCGCGCGACCTACTCCGAGATTGATCGATCGTCCAATAGATGCGCGCATGCGCTGCGCGCATGCGGCGTACGCAAGGGCGATCGCATTGCGGTGTTGCTGCCCAATCGTATCGAATTCCCGATCTTGTGGTTCGCGATCGCCAAGCTCGGCGCGGTGATGGTCCCGATCAACATGCGCTACACGCCGAGAGAGATTGAATGCGTTCTCAGCGATACACAGGCCAAGTTCGCCGTTGTCGACGAGTCTGTGAGATCAGTGTTTTCGGCGATGGAGCCTTGGCCGCAAGTCCTCACTAAGGAGAGATTGATTTTCGTTGGACAGCCTTCCAGCGGGACAGCCACTACCCTGGATCAATTGCTCAAGTCCGTCGACGAGACCTTAGTAGAGGAGGATATCCGCCCCGACGACTTATTGAACATCCAATATACCTCTGGAACAACGGGCTTTCCGAAGGGCTGCATGTTAACCCACGACTACTGGGCGGTGCGTTCGTACCAGGGGGCCTGCGGTGACGGGCGGCCATACCAGAGGTATCTGTCCGCGCAGCCTTTCTTCTATGCCGACCCGCAGGAACATCTTCTTAAGTCGTATCGGCAGGGCGGCACGTTCTATCTGGCTCCGTCGATGAGCTCGACGCGATTCATCGGTTGGATCAAGCAGCATCGTATCGAGTGGTGCTTTTTTCCTGAGCCGATAGCGCGCCAGGCCGAGGTCGCCGACGAAGATGGGTCGTCGACATGCCTGCAGAATGCCCTGACATGGGGCTGCAGCCCTGATACAGCACGCAAACTCCGGAAGCGGTTTCGAATGCGCACTCAGAATGCTTATGGGATGACGGAAATCGGGTTTGGCACACAAATGCCGCTCGATCTTGCTGACGTGACCGACTCCGATTCGGTTGGCATTCGTGCTCCGTTTCGGCAAGTGCGACTGATGAATGAAAATGGCACACCCACCCGGGTCGGAGAAGTCGGCGAGCTGTGGGTGACTGGTCGAGGCATCCTCAAGGGCTATTGGAATCGGCCGGAAGCGAATGCGGCCTTGTTCCAAGGCGAATGGTTCAAGACGGGAGATCTGCTACGCCGCGACGAGATGGGCTTTCATTGGTTCGTGGGACGCACGAAGGAGATAATCCGGCGCTCAGGCGAGAGCATCGCTGCCCGCGAGGTGGAGGCCGTCATCCGAGAGATTCCTGAGATTGCGGATGTAGTCGCCATTCCCGTTCGCGATATCAAGCGCGGCGAGGAAGTAAAGATCTACGTGGAGCTAAGAGAAGGTCTCACACCTGCCGATCTGTCCGTCGATCACATTCTCGAACATGCTCGTGCCAATCTTGCAGTGTTCAAGGTGCCGCGGTACATCGCCTTTGTTCCTATGCTTCGTAGAACCAGCTCCAGCAATTCTTTGATCAAGCGTGAGCTAATGGCGGACAGCGATCCGCTTGCTGGGGCCTACGACACCGAGAAAAAGCGTTGGGGCTGAAGTCCATTTTTGGTCTCGGTTCCCGCACACTCGCAGTTGCCGATTCGGAAGCGCATGTGACACCAAGGCCCAAAGTATGGCCGCGGCATCCCGCCTCAATTCGACATTAATAGAACGTGTGCTCAGACGACTGATGCCGCCAATTTCCTATCGCTCCGCAACGGATCTGACCTTGCCCCCATATGTGGAACGGCCCGCGAGGCAAGAGCTTTTTCAGTCGATTTCACACATTGGGACGGTGCGGTCATATGTCCGGCCTTTGCGCGCGGCACAATATGGGCCGCTGGCCTCGATGAGATCCGCGGAACGAGGAGCCAAATCAAGTTTACGCGCTTGAGCGCATTGAGGGCAGTAGCTTCACTCGTTTCGGGATTTCGTCCCAAGGGTTCATCGCCTGTTGTTGCACCTTGCCCTCTGCCGGCCTGCGCCGGTCAGATCATTTTGGTGGTCACTGCGTCACCGCGGTAACCGCCAATGGGTCGGGACGCCGATAACTTCCGCCCTTGTTCAGGAGCGCCCAGATGATCCGCGCTGTCTTATTGGCCTGCGCGACGGCGGCAACCTTGAAGGGCCGTCTGGCGAGAAGGGCCTTCAGCCCCGGCCGCGCCCGAAGGTCTTTTCGGACAACCGCAAGACGGCCGTTGCCCCGATAACGAGGAGAGAGCGGAGTTCCGGATTTCCCATCTTCGATATTCGTCCCAGCCGCTCTTTGCCTCC
>Ga0214542_1010641_pt1 | contig 13258 bp, 3 predicted proteins | sample CNSS1metaG_FD_160096 | JGI IMG/M metagenome (GOLD analysis project Ga0214542, IMG submission 160096) | Root nodule microbial communities from cowpea collected in UCLA plant growth center, Los Angeles, California, USA - CNSS1 | ecosystem: Host-associated > Plants > Roots > Nodule | place: USA...
GTACGAGATTATACCCGTTACCCGGTGGGGATGGGGATGGGAAAAAAGTTTGATACCCGTTGGGTTTGGGTATGGGGATGGGGATGAATTTTTTATGCGGGGATGGGTATGGGATAGCGAAACCCGTTCCCGCCCCGTTGCCATCCCTAGTTGTGGAAGTTGAAAACAAAGAATCTTGGACATGGTTCTTGGAATTGCTTATTGGTGATCTTGGAGGTATTGACGTGTGTGGGACAATGACCTTTATGTCTGACCAACAAAAAGTATGTTTAATATATGTTCAATTTATTAATTTTTGTTTAATGTTGGAAGTACTAATAATCTTATCATTGCACATGAATTAGTGCCTGTCATTCAGGACCTATTGTCCACTGTTGAGCACAGGTTTTGCATGAGGCATTTGTATGCAAATTTCAGAAAAAGATTCTCTAACCAAAAATGAAAGATACTCATGTGGAAGGTTACTAGGAGCACACACCCAGCAGTTTGGGAAAGAGTGATGTTAACAATTAAAGAGTTAAATATTGCTGCTTACAGATACCTTTATTTGCTATACCTCCAAGGTATCTCTACTGTACAAATACCTGATGCAAACCCATAATCACCATGTTTGAGAAAATCAGAGTTTATTTAACGGAAAGGTGGGGCCACCAAGAGAAAAAAAGATTACAACTTTTGAAGGAAACATCTGCCCTAAGGTCCTTGACAGACTACAACTCAACCACCAAGGAATGAAGTGGAGAGTCAAGCAGCACCACTACCAACACCAGAAGAACCATCTCAGCAGTTTAGGATGAAATTACAGAGTACGAGGAGGCCATGATAGCAGCTACAAACGTCTTAGTTATTTGTTGTAATTTCTGATGTAGAATTCATTATTGATGTACTGCATTTTGACTTTCCTTAAACTTCGTTCAATTCCACTTTTGCCAAACATTGATGTAGTGCATTTTGATGAGGATGAATTAATGTTATGAATTTAACTTCTTCCAGACTTAGATCAATTTAATTTTTCCCAAGCTTTATCACTTACTTCAATGTTCAGATTAAGATGTCATTTTGAACATGTTGGGACTAATATCAACATAATCAAACTAATTCATTTCTTCATTTAACAATAGTACAAAACAAATTGGACTTTAAAAGATTACACACAATAACAGTACAAATAATACAATAACACAAGTGAACCATATCACTAATTGCAGCCTCTTCTCAACAACCTTCAATGACTTCTCTAAATCATTAATTTGCCTCATTTGTGTCATGATGATGACATCCTTTTCATCAACACCACCATTTGAAAAAGTTGCAGTCCACATTATTGGAACCACCACTCTGTAAATCAATAAACCAAAAATTAAAACAAATTTATTATTAACACAAAAATAAAAACAGATTGTACCCAAAATTTTCTACCAATATTCTTTGGAGTTCTTGTCATCCTCAAAGCTGCTATCTCTCCGCAACTACAAATCGGGGTTAATCCATTTCTCGTTAAACCACCAACAGTGCACAAAGTGATACAACATGGTTGTCTCCAACGATTACAACCAGAGGTAAAGGAAGAAGATTGAGACCGTAACATACCTATATAATGGGATTGCAGGTAGAAGAAGATTGTAGCAACACCAACCAATTGGGAATGGAGGAACAAGATTGCCAAAACTCACCATCTGCCCAAACATTCCTTACCAAAATCCTAGCTCACTTTTTTATCTCCAAATATCTAATTACCACACATGTACAGTACACGTAACACACCCTAATACATAATACAAATTGTGCCACCTGTACAATGTTCCGTTAATGATTCAAACGACGTTACAGAAAAGGACCAAATAAAACACGAATTGCGAGAATGAGAATCATTTTAAACATTCGGTAAAAATGAGAATCATTTTAAACATTCTGTCAAAATGAGGACTATCCGCAACAAACACTACGAAAATGAGGACAAAAAGGTATTTAAGCCAAAGTAAATCTTTCACAATTTATGGCAAATTTTGTGATATGTTAGTAAATTTCTATAGACATTCAATAAAAGTAATTTTTTAATATTTTATGAGTCAGAATTTTCGTTTCCAGAAATTCTATCACAGTTAACATCATAAAATTAATTTGTCATAGATATTCATACTTTATCAAATATGATAATTAGATTTTTCAAATAAAAAATAGTTATAATTATAATAAATAAATATTTCACACCAATATATATGCTCGTTATGAAAATTGGCAACGTGAAATTGTAAAAGGATACCAAAATTTATATATGAAAAACTTTTGAATTTTAAAATTAAAAAAAATATTTAACCGTTTTAATTTTATAGATAAATATATTTTAGAAATAAATTGAACGGTAAATTCTTTAATATGTTTAACTTTTAGTTAAAAATAAATACTTTGTTTCGTTTCATCTAAATAGTACAGTCACCAAATAAATTAACTCAAGCAGAAGATATGACAAATAAACTCGTCCCCGTTTTGACAGGGAATTCTTGACTGGGATGAGTATGGGTATGAAGAATTCCCGACTTTTTCAATTGGGTATGAAGATAGGTATGGGGATGTACATTACATATTCCCACCATAATACCCGTCTCCGTCATATCTTCATCCTCATTTAAATTATAAAAGTATTCACAATTAATTAAATAACTCATATATATATATATATATATATGTGTGTGTGTGTGTTTATATATATATATATATATATATATATATATAATTTCAAATTTTTATTTCTTTTAATTATTTGGTTTGTCATAAAACTCATTCGCATCTCCAATATATTTTTTATCTTATCATAACCTTTATGTAATTGTGTTAAATGATATATTTTTTATGTCTCACATTTGAATATTTATATTATTTTTTAATATTTTTATTTATATATTTTCCTTTCAGATGAGAATGTTTAGTACTTTCAATTTAAGTGTTTAATAACAAAAACCTTTCATTTACTAGGTAATATAAAAAAAATTATTTACTTATTATTATTCATTCTTATTTTATTTGAAGAATTCTTTTGTTTCGCTAAAATAATTTTCGTTATTTCTCATCCATTGAGTATATTTGTTGATATTTGAAAAAAAAATTTAGATTTCTAAAATATTTTTCATCTTATCATACCCTTAATTATACATTTATTTTTCTTTGTACGATTTATTTCAAAAGTCTCTCAAATTGTTTCTAAGACACACATTTGTTAATTTTTTAATATTTTTATTTGTTGTTTATTTTCATCATGTAACATTTCGATATATTTATCTAATTATTTTTTATTTTCTAACTCTTATCAATCATACTGTAATTTTTTCATTATAATTATATAAATAACTTTTATTTTCTACAATATAAAAATTTAATGTAATTGTCATGAATATTTTTTTATCACCATCCAATATATATTGGAGTTCAAAAGATACAAGATCTATGTCAAAATTTTGTTATTATGTTTATTATTTGTTTTTTGCGTCATTTTGATCAAGTGATGTATTATAACTTTTATTAGCGTATAAAAACTATTCATTAAAAGTTAAAAAATTGAAATAAACAAACATATAAAATATATTTTAATTTGAATATTTGTTTTCCTTTTTTATATATATTTTTTAAATATTTTTTAATTTTATCAACTAGGTTTCATTAATGTTTGCAAATTTAATAAATGTTTTGGTTCTCATTAAATTTTATATGGTATTCTAATCTAAAATGTAAATAATTATAATTTATTTCAAAATATTTAATATCGAAGCAACAATCATCCTCCTAATATTGAATATTTGATAATATTATGTTTCCCTAACTATAATTTTTTATTATTTTATAAAAACTAATCAAACTTAATATTGAAGTAGTAAAAAAACGAGTACAGGTATGAGTACAAGATTATACCCGTTATCCGATGGGGATGAGACAAAAGTTCGATACTCGTTAGATTTGGGTATAGGGATGGAGATGAAATTTTTCTACAAGAATATGTATGAGATAACGAAACTCGTCCACATTCCATTCCGTTGCCATCCCTTGCAGAATCCATACTAAAATTGATAAATAAAAGTAAAAGAAAATACACACAATCTTTTAAATACAAACTATATCGATCACTTTACAATTTTGGGTTAACTTAACCCATTTTTTACAAAAAATGGTTAGTTAACTAAAAATTTACAAAGATCAAATAAGTCGTATTGAGTTTTGACGACTCCTAAGGTAAAATCTTCATGCATGGGTCGATTTTTTAGAAATTTTTAAAAAGTTGAATTCGTTATCATGATATCTAACGACTTCTTTATATCTTTTTATACGTTAGTCATTTTCCATCATGGCAACTTCAATTTTGTGTTTTATTTTAAATACGAAAAAATGGTTAAGTATCATGTTGACTTTAACTCTTTTTAAATTTATAAAATTGTGCGAATGCGTGATAAATTTATCTTAGAAGTCGTCATGACTCAACATCATTTTTATAAAATTTTAGTTAAGTAACCTATTTTTTACAAAAATTAGTTAAATTAACCTATAACCGTAAAATAGCCGAATATATCTTATGATGTTTCTATTAAAAAACACAAATTTATGGTACTGATCTTTATTATAAAATTTGTTGATTAAACACACGAAATTATTAAAGTTGTGTCATAATTTTAATCAAAAATTATTTTTTAAGCATGTATTCAATTATATGAATATTTATTAATTACATACTAACTCTTTAATCAATTAAAGAAAATTATATTATATTGTATAAAAATAAATTAAATATGTTTTTAACTTTTAAATTTGGATGAGAAGTTTCAAATTAGTCTTTGTGTCAAATTTTAACATATCTCCGTTTCAAATTTTTAGAGTAAATAAATATAGTTTTTTAACGTAAGTTAAATTTCTTGAATTCATTAAATGATATTTTATGTTGATATTTGAACTGAAAATGTCAAAATGTTATTAAAAATTTAAACGTCATCTTAAAATACATTTAATTGATTAAAAAAATTTATTGAATTTAGGTTAAAAAATATTATATCAATTAATTTTTTAAATTTAAAATCAAAATATATTAAAATTTGAAATTCGGATTAATTTTAATTTCAAAATTTAATTTATAATTAAAATCATATTTTAAAAACAATCATGTATATTTTCTCTCTCTGTCTTTCTCTTAACCTATTCATCATCACATGCACCAAAAACACACAAAACATTGATGACTGAAATAATTTTGTCCTCCAATCATCTTATAGGCTTTTACGTTGAAATGACATACACCAAACCACATGTGACCTATTAATGCATAAACACAATAGGAACCACATGTTTGCCAAAGTAGTGTTATACAATAGTCTTAAAAGAAGAATAAAAAGTAGGTTAAATTATTCTTACGATCTTTGTATTTGTTAAGTAATGTTAAATTGATTTTTTAGTTTAGCTAAACGATGTTGATGTAAATGTTACGTGTTAATTTGTAATTTTTTTGAATTTTTATTTTTTTTTGAATTTTTATTTTATTTTTTATACATGTCATTTCATAGTTGTATCATGTGTCAAAATGATTCAATTTGGTTTCTATATTTGTTTTTAGTTTCAATTTAATCTCAATTTTTGTAAAAATGGAGCAATATTGTCTCTCCTTAAATTGAGACTCAATATACTTTTTGTACAAATCTTATGGTGATATTTTTACTAAAATTAACATTTTTATTAAATATTTCTAGAAATATTTTTAAATTAACTTTAAATGCTATACGAAACTTTAAGCTTTAGTTTTGTTTTAAATTTGAAATTTAGTTCTTAAATTTATGCGTGACAAGTTATTTAATTTTTTATCTTCGTTAAATTTGTATAATAGGTACACTTGATTCCTTTATATATGACGACAAAATGGTTAATTATTGAAATTAGGTTTGATGTTTAACTTTGTTTAATAATAAAACTAAAAACAAAAAGTTTGTTTAAAAATATTTATACAGATATTTAATAAAAATGTCAATTTTAGTAAGAATATCATCATAAGATTTATACAAAAAGTAAGTTGAGTCTCAATTTAAGGAGGAGCAATATTGCTTCATTTTACAACAATTTGGACTAAATTGAAACTAAAAACAAATATAGGAACCAAATTGAATCATGTTGACATGTGACACAATTTTGAAGTGACATGTGTAAAAGAATTAAAAAAATCCAAAAAACCACAAATTGACACGTGACGTTGACTTTAACACCATTTGGTCAAAATTGACGACAATGACCAAATTGAATCTTGTTTTTAAAAAAAGGACTAAATTGAGACAAAGAAAAATTAGAGGACCAATTTGACACTACTTGACAAATACAATGACCAAAAGATTAATTTAACCAAAAAAACTATTATTGAATCTAGTTTCGTTAAGACTATGTTTATTTGAGGCTATTTATTATTCACAGGAATGTTTAGGGTGATCGAAGTGTTCATTTGTAAGGATTGAGAGAAAAAAAAATGAATTGAGAGATTCTATATTTTTTCTATCCTTTCTTATATGTAAAGATTTGTGATTTATGTAAGATTACCGTAATGTCCTTCATTATACTTTTTATTTTCTTAATTCAAGTCTATTCACGTGCATGTTCTCTGAATTTATATAAATTAATGACGTAAATCATCACTAATAATATTGTATAATTATGATAGCAGTGTAAAAGTATGAGTTTCAAAATAATGTTTACAACAATAATTAATACCCAAATGTTAAATTGTTTACAAAAAAAAAACATCAATATGTAAATATACAGTATTTTATTATACTTTTATTAAAATAATTATTTTTTTCTAATTTATTCATTAAATATTTTTAAAAAATAAATATAACTCATCCAAATAGAATATTAGATTACTTTCAACATCAAAGAAAATTTGATAATCTTGTTTTTCTTTCCAGTAAACTTAATTTTTAACCCATCACATAAATCAAATCACTCACAAACTTTAAAAAAAACTTTATTTCTAAATCCACTTACTTTCACCTCTCAATCCTTTAAAGTAAATAACATAAACTTTACCTTCTAATTCACTCAAATTCACCTTCTCCTTTTCCCCAAATCAATCAAGAGGCATTGAATTAAAGTTATAAAAGATGATTTTAGTTATCTTAATAAGCCTGCTTCAATCTTCTTTGGTGTTTTTGAATTTTATCAAACGTAAGACTTTGATCTCGTATTTTAATTTTTAATCTTTTTTTTCATGTACGAGTCACACTCATGTTAAGAGATTTCCCCTGATCCTAATAAATTAGGATTAAGACTAAGATTATTTCTTTATGTGACTTTCCCCTAATTCTCGTAGGTGACATTTTTTTAGGTCTTTTTGAATCATATCTCTCTTCTCTTTACTTACTTATAGAGAGGAAAGACCCTTCAGAAGGTGACAAAGATGTTTCTTTTCTATATTATTTACTTATAAAATTATGCTTTTAGTGATGAATGTTTTGATGAAGGAAAATATACTTTAACAAAGTAGCATAGAGAAAGAGAACTATACTTTTAAATAATTTTTTAAATGAATATATCTGTTTACTTTTAATTTGGAACATACATTTAAGGCCTCCAAATGAAACTACATATGTTGGTAAACTTATTCATATGAGTCCTTTCAAGAGCCATTCCAATCTTAATTCCTCCTTTTTGTCTCTACGGTCGGAAAGAGAAATCAACCTTGATGATTCAATGTGTGCTGCTTCACAATTTTTAGGCTTTCCCCAACCAAAATCAGTTTGGTACACACCCAATTTTTGTGAACCTACAATAGGCAACACAAATTTATGTATTTTCACTAACTCTCTAAAGTTTGTCATCAAAATTTCAGCCTTTCTCAAAGCATCACTCTTGAAATCTCTAATTTCCGTTTCAATAGCATTTGTCACAACAACAATCCCATTTTCTCCCATTATCTCACTCCTATTCATTGCCATCAGGCTTGAAGACAGACAACTCCTCCTCCGTTGTTGCGATTATGGTCATGCCAACTGCCTCATCTGGAGGGTGTATCCCTACAGTTGTTCATTTCAAGCTCTGCTCTTGTAGGATGATGGGACATAGTCACCCTTTCACCATGATGAGGTGAAGTGTGATCTCTTTCTACTCCATTTGTGTGGTGTATAGAAATTTTTCTAAAGAGAAATAATGTTGAAAGTTTACAAAGTAGACTCCTAAGAAAGAGAGGTAAGTCACGATGGATAAACTTAAGAACCTTGTCTTTTCTAGCCAGAATTTTCCTTTGACCCTTTACAAAATTTTCTTCATAGAAATTCGTGTTTTTTTCTTTGATTTGATGAAATATCCTTAGTCATGACACTGATACTCCGACAAAAAATACCACTCGTACTTTTGAGTTTCTTCTCGTACCTTGTGCATAACATCCTCATGTATCGAAAATTTGGTCGTCGTCATGGTTGAGACCGATATGTAAGTTATCATCATTGTAAGTTTTATCAAAGCCTCGTCTCCGAGTTGGAGTATTAGGCTCTCAAGAGTCAAACTTTCATCCAAGCTTATGCTTGCCTTTAGATAATTCTCAAATGACCTTTCATCTGAGCTTGTACCTTTGAGATAGTTCTCGAATGACTTTCCATATGAGTTTATGCCTTTCAGATGGTTCTCAAATGACTTTCCATCCAAGCTTGTGCCTTTGAGATGATTTTCAAATGACTTTCATGTGTGGTATTATTAAGCTTGATGACCCTTCCATTGTTTGGAAAAGAGGCAAGTCGAGATCCGTCCTCGAGGGGCCAAATCCAACAACAAAAAACCCATATAAAATAGTATTTGAGCTTTTAAATAACAAAAAGTAATTTATTTTAAAAAGGTAACTGATTTAACCTTAAAATTCTACCATATCAATGATGACAAGTGAAAGCAAAATAATAAAATGTGGAAAGTGGTTGCCCCACGTTTTACTGTGACACGTGAATTGCATAAAATTCTATCACATTGCATTCTCTTTTTTTTCGTAATAAGATGCTTCTTGCACTCATTAATTTCTAAGGGCTTGTGAAAGATATTAATGAAATGAGTGACATTTCTATGTATATAAAAAGCCTTTGGCTCAGTTCTAGTAAGAAACCAAATAATCTTAAAAGCAACCTCATCACAACGTGTCCCAAACTATAATTTAAATAGTAATTTATTGTCATATGAATTGGGAACACCAACATGATCATGACTATCTATGAGGAACATATAAAATGTGGAAGCACGATAAAGTTTTACCTAGACCCACTGTTATTTGTAGCATTTATGATAGATGTTGTCAAAGTACAAGGAAGATTTTTCTTCGTCAATGTTCAATAAACCATTATATCATAATCAAATGTAGAGAAAAGGAATGTCAAGATAACATTTTATTTAAGGAAATTGCAAAATTTTCACCATAAAAGCTCGTGGTAGTATGAATGAGACGATTTCAAAATGTGATGGTATCGCGTAGAGATAATATAAATTAGGGAGGAAGGAAAATGTTTTACTTGAGCACCACGGTGGGCGACAAAAGTTCTTACCAAATTTGGAGCGTTGACCTTTGTACAAGTGGCAAGATCCAAGTGGTGACTTGAATGCTCCCGATGACTAGAATCAAATACCTTGTTACTCAAAAGGGAAAGATCCACCTGCAAAAGATTAAGACTCTCTGATGCTCAAGTTAGTAAGAGAATTAAGACATTTGATCATAGTGAGTATGAGTATATGAGAGTGTGTGTATTCCTTGAAAATCCTAGATGTATTTATAGGATCTTTTACGCTTTGGATCCATGTGACATAACATGTAATGTAATATTAACGAATTTCAATAAAATAACAATTTACCTTGAATAAATAATAATGGGGATACCAAACATTCTATAAATATTTGGTATAAAGAAATATCAAGACGTAATCAAACTACTGAGATTTATCATAATTACCATTAATATATGAATTTTTGCCTCAATAAATGTATCTTAGAATATTTTGTAGTCTTTTTGGAGATGGGACTAATTGAGCCTTATTAATCTGCATTACTTAGCATCATTTATTGAGTCTTCTAATGAGTCAATTGACAAACTTGTCTAACTCATCTAATCAATATTCAACACCAATCACACTTTAAACATTCAACAAAAAAAATGTCAATACTCATATAAGATAGTTCATAAAAATACCAAATATTAAGCTACCTTTCCTTATCTAGAATTAAGCTCATATCAAGTTAGATAAATAATTTGATTACTTGATTACAAAAAAAAAATAAAGAGGTTCATCTTGAACCCTTTTGAGTCTCATTTGATTAGATAACATCACATACATGCACGATTTTTTTAAACGACTCAAAAAGAGATAAAAAGGTGAACTTAATCTAATGAATATTTTAACCAACTAGGTTTGTAGAGTATTTTATACCAAGACTCACTACATGAAAACTATCAAATAGTGACAAATTTTATGACCAAAAAATATGCTTAAAGACCAATTTAGAAACCAATTTTCTAATTAGAGACTAATTTAGAGACCAATTTTTTTGGTAGACAAAACCTCGGTAGCTAATGTTAGTGACCAATTTAGAGACCAATCATAACTTTTTGAAACTATTTTAGTTACCAATAATTTTTAGTTTATAAATTGGTCACTATAGTGACTAATTATTTTTTGTCATTGAAATTAGTAATTAATCAAAGATTTTCTTGTAGTGACTACTATGGTGCACTTCAATAGGTGAGTAAATCGGTCAAAATCTTAAAAAGAATACAAAGAAAGAAAAATGATATTTTCTGGAGAGGTAACAAATTGTATAAAATAAAATCAATTAGCTGTTTTTTCTTATTTATAACTCAAGCTTTTAACAATAAAATAATTGAGTTTGATTTCTAAAGCATACTTCTATTCATTGCAAGGAAATCTATTATTACTAACCAATTTTAGTGATAAAAACTAATAAGCCACCACAGTGACAAATTTAGTTACCAATTTATAAATTAAAAATTATTCGTAACTGAAACAGTTTCTAAATATTGATCCCTAAATTAGTCACTATAGTTTATTAATAGAATACTAATATTATCTACTAAGGTTTTAACTACTAAAAGTATTGGTCTCTAAATTGATCAATAATAAAGCAAATTTAGAGACCAATTTTTTTTGTAGTTAATGTCAGTGATCAATTTAGAAACCAATTCATTATAATGACTAATTTAGAAACCAATTTAAAAATTATTTTAGTTACCAATAATTTATAGTTTATAAATTAATATCTAAATTAGTCAATAGTCACTATATAAATTAGTCACTATAATAACTAATTATCTTTTATCCCTAAAATTGATAATTAATAAAAGATTTTTTGTAATAACTTTTTAAGTATTTGTTAAACCATGCACTCATCTTTGTTGATTAAACACAAATATTATTAAAGCTATATCTTAATTTTAATCAAAAATTATTTTTTAAGCATGAATTCAATTATATAATGATTTATTACATACAGACTCTTTTAATTAGTTGAAAAAAATTATATCGTGTTATGCGTGGGAAAAAAAATCAACTATGTTTTCTCTCTCTCTCTCTCTCACCATGTTCGCCAAAAAACACATAAAACAAACAGATAAAACGATGATAAGAGAACGCATTCTGTCCTCCAATTATCTTGCAAGCTTTGACGATGAAATGACATACAAAAAACGACATATGACTTGCAATAATTAATACATAAATAGAATAGGAACCACATGTTTGGCAAAGTAGTGCTTACGATAGTATTAAAGAAATGTATTATGATACTTTAACTAAAAGTTTTTTTATAAAAGTTGACAAAGTTTATTTTTTTAAGATACATTAAATATTTCTTTCATCTTATATTAAGTGATTAAGGTGTTGCCACGTATATATTATAAAAATTTATTAATAAAATTTTGTTAAAAAATAATTTTTCTTAAGCTTCAAAATTTAGTCGGGTCGTATTAGAAATAAAGTTTAGTGTTAAAAATAATCAGTTTTATCGGTTTTAAAGATATTAGTTAAAAATTAAGATATCAATCTATATAAATTAATAAAAAAATAAATTAAGCATTTAAATTATTTAAATATTACATAACAAGATTCTAGTGTTTAAGAAAATTAAATTGTAAATCTATAATAAAGGAATTTTGTTGATAAATGGGTGATCCTCTCATGAATCAAGTGACTCAAGTTCAATTATACTAACAATTAAAAACTATTTTTTTTTTCTAATGCTGCCTATTCAAATTCATGTGTTTTAACTTCTTTTAACAACAGTACAAAGTCATTATTGGTCTAACTTAACAAGAACTACAAGCACATGACTCTAAAATGGAACAACAAAGAAGAGAATACTCAGACTGAAACAGAAAGTGAAAAAAATATAAGCTCCTGTTCCCATGAATGGTTCGCTCAGCATTTATTAATGTTATGGAGTTCTTTTTCTAAGTTGTTGTTGAACTTATTCATCTGCGTCCTTTCAAGAGCCAATCCAACCTCAATTCCTTCTTTTTCGTCTCTACATTCAGAAAGAGACATAAAAGCTGACGATTCAACATGCGCTACTTCACATTTCTTTGGCTTTCCCCAACCAAAATCAGACTGGTACACACCAAATTTTGGCGAACTTGCAATAATCAGCGCAGATTTACCTAGTTTCTCTAACTCTCTAGAGTCTGAAATCAAATTTTCAAACTTTCTCAAAGCATCACTCTTGAAATCTCTAATTTCCCTTTCAATAGCCTTTGCCGCAGCAACGATCCCATTTTCTCCCACTATCTCACTCCTCTTCATTGCCACCATGCAAGTAGCCACACAATTCCCAAAGTACGTTGAAGTTAACGAAAATTCAGGACAATCACGTGAATCAGCTGCAAATATCAAGAAGCACAGTTTATCAGAGTCTTGTGTGCTCTCCTCTGATCCAACCAAGCTTACCCAAATCAAAGAGCATGTTACAACAAAGGTTGATATGTGTAATGCCCCAGAATCGTAGACACTGAGTTTAAGGGAAACCCAATTCTTCAGTTTTTCAGTATGTTTACGGCTCAATACAACCGTGAAACGATACCGGAGCCCAGTAAACTCAGTTATTTTGGGTTCCATGATCGCAAATGCTTGAGAGTAAAAGAGCTTAAGCCCTTTAGGGTCTTTAACTCTTGTCCTCTCATGCGAAGGAAGAGACATGGAGGTTTCAGAGGGATCCAAGTCCCCTCTTGCTTTGCAAAGAGAAGCCCAAAACTTGATGAAATGATGA
>Ga0214542_1010643_pt1 | contig 13258 bp, 14 predicted proteins | sample CNSS1metaG_FD_160096 | JGI IMG/M metagenome (GOLD analysis project Ga0214542, IMG submission 160096) | Root nodule microbial communities from cowpea collected in UCLA plant growth center, Los Angeles, California, USA - CNSS1 | ecosystem: Host-associated > Plants > Roots > Nodule | place: USA...
TTTTTTGTATCTCAAGCTCAATAAACCCAATTATAGGAAATCCCAATTAAATCAATCTTTAAGCACACAAATTCAATTAAATACCTATAATTAAACATTAAATGAGGGCAAAAATACGCACTCATCAGAGCTCCATTTCTGTTGTGGTGTAGTTTGCTTAGGCAGCATCTAATGTCCTGGAGGCGTAGTAGATTACCCTCTGCTGCTTGTCAATTCTTTGAGCTAGAACAGCCCCCAATGCATAATTGGATGCATCGCACATAAGCTCAAACGGGGTTGTCCAGTCGGGCGCCTGAATGATTGGAGTGGTGGTCAGGGCCTTCTTGAGGCAATCAAAAGCCTCTTTGCATCCTTCATCAAAGATGAAGTCAACATCCTTTTGCAGTAAGTTGGACAGTGGAAGGGCCTTCTTACTGAAGTCCTGAATGAAGCACTTGTAAAACCCTGCATGGCCGAGAAAAGAACGAACCTCTCGTACAGAAGAGGGGCAAGGCAATTGTGAAATAATTGAAATCTTGGCAGAGTCAACTTCAATGCCCTTACTCAAAATTATGTGCCCCAATACTATGCCTTGTTCTACCATGAAATGGCATTTCTCAAAATTGAGAACAAGGTTATATTGGATGCACCTATTTAAAACTCTGTCCAAACTTTCTAGACATGCATCAAATGAGGACCCATACACAGTAAAATCGTCGATAAATACCTCTATGCATTTTTCAAGAAAATAACTAAAAATGCTAAGCATGCACCGCTGGAATGTGTCAGGGGCATTGCATAGGCCAAAAGACATCCTCCTATAGGCAAAAGTGCCAAAGGGGCAGATGAATGTGATTTTCTCTTGGTCCTCAAGTGCAATGTGAATTTGAAAGTAACCAGAAAAACCATCAAGAAAGCAATAGTGGGACTTACCTGCCAAACGCTCAAGCATCTAATCAATAAAAGGCATGGAGAAATGGTATTTCCTGGTTTCTTGATTTAGCCTTCTATAGTCGATGCAAACCCTCCAATTGTTTTGCACCCTTGTTGGAATCAACTCTTCTTTCACATTATTGACTACAGTGAGGCCTGTCTTTTTTGGAACAACGTGGATGGGGCTGACCCACTGACTATCAAAAATGGGATAGATGATCCCAGCTTGTAGAAGCTTGGTTACCTCCTTCTTGACAACATCTGAGATGACAGGGTTGAGTCGCCTTTTTGGCTGTCTCACTAGCTTTGCTCCATCTTCCAACAATATCATGTGCATGCATGTTGATGAGATAATACCAGGGATGTTAGCCAATGTCCATCCAATTACCTTTTTGTGCTTTTTAAGAACATGCAACAACCTATGCTCTTGTTCAGCAATGAGGGAGGTGAAAATGATGATAGGCAGTTTGTCCTCCTTCTCTAAGTAGACATACTTGAGGTTGTCTGGCAGGGGTTTCAACTCTAGAGTGTTGGATGCTGGCTGAATATCAAGAACTGGAGGGGAGTGAGAAATGGGTTCCACAGCCTGTACCTCAACATAACAATCAGATGCATATGTACTTCCTGCAACATGGTTAGTGCAATCTGATTGTATGACATCAAAATCATATGGTATAGCACCCAGTGAGTCAGAATCAACATCGAAATCAGAATCAGAATCACAGTCAACACCAATGCATGCAAATTTAGATAGGTCAAACACAAATGAATGTTTTAATTCATGCAAAGAGTGAAAATCAGAAATAAGTCCATCAACAATATCATCAATAATATCAACATGAAAAAGAGAGTGATCCTCAGAAGGATGTTTCATGGCATCCAAAATATTAAAACGCACCACAATATCATCAAACTCCATGGACAAAGTACCTGCATGGACATCAATCTTGGTTCGTGCAATTTTCAAAAATGGTCTCCTAAAATGATTGGTGCAGAACCATGCGAAAATCCCTCTTCCATATCAAAAATTTAAAAATCAGCAGGGAAAATCAATTCACTAACACGAACCAAAACATCATCAACCAAACTTGTGAGGTGGGCAACACTTCTATTTGCCAATTGAATCACCACACCCGTAGGTTGTAGGGGTCCAAGAGAAAGAGATTTAAAAATAGACAGAGACATTACATTTATTGAAGCACCAAGATCAAACATTGCATTTTCAAATTTATTGTTACCTATGATGCAAGGTACACAAAATGTACTTGGGTCCTTGCATTTCTCAGGAATCTAAGGAACAAATTTACCTATCAATGCTAACACATTTCTCCCCATGCTGATCTTCTCGTTTCCCTTTAGCCTCCTTTTGTGTGTGCAAAACTCCTTCAAGAACTTTGCATATCTGAGAATCTGTTTGATGGCATGCAACAAAGATATGTTCACCTCCACCTTCCTGAATGTTTCTAAGATCTCCATGTCAACCTCTTCCATATTCTTGCTTGGAATGGCTCTTGGAGGGAAAGGAAGAGGTATGGAAGGTGCAGCAGTAGAGGTGGAAGGCGTAGAAGTCACACTAGATGTGGAAGGACCAGCTGTATGAGCATCACGCTTTCTCTAAAGTGTGGCAGGGTCGACTTCCTTTTGAGGTGTAGGCTCAGGAGTGGGAACTTCAATGTTCTTCCCAGATCTCAATGTAATGGCACTCACATTTCTCGGATTCTCCACCGTCTGTGATGACAACTTGTCATAATTCTGAGCCTGTGCTTGGTTTAGTTGAGTGGCCATCTGTCCCATTTGATTTGTAAAGTCTGGATTGAGGACCTAGTCTTCTACTGGAATTACATATTCTGAAGTGTCATCATTCTGACCAACTCTTCCAATGAAGTAGAAGAAGAAGGTGCAAGTGCTGCAGCAGGCGCTGGTGTGGGTACAAGTGGAACAAGAGTAGCTTGTGTAGGTGCAGGTCTTTGTTGTGGAGGTGGCTACACATTTTGAAATTGTTGGTTTTGCTGCTGCTAGTTGCCTTGGTTTTCCCATCTCAAATTAGGGTGATTCCTCCATCCTGGATTATATTTGTTTGTTGACAAATTATGGTTTTTTTGTTGATGTTGGGGCCTATTGTTGTTGAAAATATTAGCTGCATAAGCCTGAGGAGTATCCACTGGTGTAGAAGAAGAAGCAGCAGCCTGTTGTTGCAATGTTGGGCAAGAGTCTGTAAAATGATCAACAGATGTACAAAGGCCATAAACTCTTGCAACTGGAGCTCTTTGATTGGAAGCAAGTTGGTTGACCAGTGTGGTAAGAGCATCAATCTTACTCTCCAACTTCTTCGTGTATTCGGCTGCCCCTACATCATGTACTCCTCTAACAACTATGGCATCACTCTTTGTGCCAAATTGTTGAGAATTGGAAGCCTTGTTCTCAATTAGTTGCCTGGCTGCAGTTGGGGTTATGTTACCAAGAGCACCACCACTTGCGGCATCAATCATATTTCTATCCATGTGGTGCAGGCCTTCATAAAAATACTATAGAAGGAGATGTTCAGAGATTTGATGGTGAGGGCAGCTTGAACAGAGATTCTTGAACCTCTTCTAGTACTCATAGAGGGTCTCCCCAGATTGTTGCTTGATGTCAGAAATTTCTTTCCTTATGGCTGTTGTCCTTGAAGCAGGGAAGAACTTGGCAAGGAACAATCTCTTCAGGTCATCCCAGCTCGTGATGGACATGGGTGCTAGGTAGTACAACCAGTCTTTCGCATTGCCCTCCAACGAATGAGGGAAAACCTTCAAGTATACATGCTCTTCTTGGACATTTGTGGGTTTCATGGTGGAACACACGACATGAAACTTTGGCAACAAGTGTATTAATCCTGTTTTTAACACATATGGAACTTCCTCCTCAGGGTATTGAATGCATAAACTATCATAAGTGAACTTTGGTGCAGTGAGCTCACTCATGGTCCTTTCATGAGGTGGAGGAGGTTGAGCCATGTTATCAGTATGAAAATCAAAATGCTTAGAATAAACAGTATGTTCAGAATGCAAGGAATGATGAGTGTTAGGAGTGTGATAAGAATCAGAAGAGTCAGGAAAAGTAACTGAATATTTAGCATGCAAAGATGGATTCCTAAGATGCCTACGTCCTCCGTGGAATGTCCTATCAATCTCAGGGTCAAATGGTCGTAATTCACTTGGGTTTCCCCTAGTCATGCACCAAAATACATTAATTCTAGTGATATTGGCATAACATAGGGTATAACTACAAGTATACTCAAACGAACTCCAAATGACTTGAAATTGGTAGGATTGTCCTTTGAGAGCTCAAACAGTACCACAAAAAAATCAGATCAAAACTCAAAGTACAAGTATTTTTAAAAATTTTTCAAAAGTGGAAAAAATGAAGAAAAATCACAAAAAACATCGCTCAAATGTAGAAAATGGCATTTTCTGGAGAATCTGAGTTTGCAAACTGGTAAACTGGGTTAGAACAAGGTAGGAAATTAAATTCCCCCCCAAATGCATATAAAATAATGTTGATTCTGATAACCAGAGCAAAAGTTATGGTCCTCTGAAGTTTGACTAAAAATCAGTCCAAAATTTTTTTGAATCTATCAACTCAGACCATACCAACTACTCCAGCTATTTTTCCCATCAAGTTCAATGTCTTAGAAGTGGGGGGAAAAATTTCAAGTCAAAACAAGCACCGTAGCTACCAGAACAAAATTCCAGAAGTTAAATGCCAGAATCGGACACTATTCATGCACTATTCACTACTCTAAATGACATTATTCATGCGCGCCGCGACACTATTCACTCTACTACACAGATAACACGCACACTACATGAAAACACACAGAAACACTACCATAATCAACATATACCAACTCAACCACACCTGAACTACACACACACACACATACCCAAAACACTGAACACAAACACACTGAAAATTTTACTTTGAACAAAACGATTGGTCCCCGGCAACGACGCCAAATTTGATAGAGGCCGTACCCTACCAAATTAAAACAGATTAAATGTAGTATATGAAAGTGGAACCAAGTCGTCTCCCAACGACCAATGTTCTTGTTCAAAGCTTCAATTTCCAAATGAACACAACAATACAACACTTGGGGGATTTGGCAGGCAGATTCACAACAAATTTAAATTCGCAATGTAGAGAAATTTAACAGTTATATGAAAACGCAATGATTCCTTGATTCAATTGAAAGTCCACCAATCAAAAATTACCAAATTAATTGTTCTATTCGAATTTGCGCTCATCAACCCTAAGTAATCAACTAAGCGAAAATTACCATGGAATCATTGTCATTAAGCATAACAAATTTCAGGCAAGTAACACCCACAAATTGAAGCAAGCTGTGACATAACCCATAAACATTAAGCATGAATACAAGCCCATCAATGTGCACACACGAATTTGAGATTAAGCATGCATCAAAAATGTGTTTATCATAAAAAAACGCAATCTGAATTAAATGCAATTCCGAATACAACCCAAAATCGATCAACAATCTCATGGTTTCATTTCAATTTCATCAAGGAATTAATGCAAAAAAGCTTAGCTAGACATCAAAATGGAACAATCAAACACTTTAAATCTGAAACAGAACATCAAAATTAAAAACCCTAACTTATGAATTCTTAAAGATGCAAATCAAGAGCAAAAGAGAGATTTCAAAGCTTCAATGGAATGTAAAACGGTGCTATGATATATAAATCTGAAAACCCCATGAATGGGTGTTGTTCCAAGTCAATAAAATCCACAAAATGAGTTTCCCAAGATAGAAAACGAATTCAAAACGTAAAACCCTCAATGTGTGCTGTCAAATGTGCACAGAAATGGCAAAAACTAGTGCAAAAACATAAAAAACGAGTGGAAAACCTCCATGAACACCCACAAAGGCATGGAGAGCGAAAATAGAGGTTGGAAATGAGTGAAGAAGAAGAGAGTGCGGCTTCTTGCATGGTAAATGGCCTAATTTCGTGGTCACATCAAATCTGCCACTCATCTTTACAATATTGCCACTCTGCCACTCAGAATTACAAAAATGTCACTCCTAAGCCTTTAATGTCGGCCCATTCACTCAGATGACGTGGAAATGATGTGGCGATGATGTGGCAACTTTCTTCAACTAAATATTGATGTTTAAGCTCCAAAATTGCTTCACCCAAATACCTAGAAATAATTAAAAATGAAAATTAGGATAAATAATGTTATGTTAGTCCAAATTTGGAACAATGGCCCAATAAAGGCCAGCAGATGAAAACACACTAAAGATTAACAATTAAGCATTGAACAACTGTCAAATGGGTACACAAAGGCTAGTGGAATGAAGGAAAATAATGACTCATCAGAGTTCCCAATAAAAATATCATTCGTAACGTCCGAAGACTACCAAACTCGTCAGCTTAATACTAAGGAGGGCAATCTAACTGGACCCATCCATACACGCCACAATGTGCACACTCATACCGGCAACACTCGCCAATCCGAGCCACAACTCAAGAGTTCCTCATGTTCATCCACCATCTCGAGCCACAACGTAAGAGATGCCATTTCGAGCCACAAATCAAGGAATGCCACGTGCTTAACCCCTATCCCGAGCCACAACTCAAGGGATACGTTCTAAGGCACAACTTAAGGAACACCAGCAAGCCAACCTTCGAAATATCATAGAAGCCTTGTGGACCACGCACATCAATGCCAGAAAAAACAAATTTCTGTTGCATTGAGATCGCCTAGTGCTGCTCAAGAGGCGTCAGGCGCTGCCGTTTCCAGATCACTTGGCAGGGGAGATGTACCATCAGGCGCCAATCGCCTCAAAACACCTTGCCTCTGTAGGTATCGCCTGGCGGAATTGTCTTTACCGCTAAGCGCCACACGTCCCTTTTCCCTCTGGAATCACGCTATCGCCTGGTAGCTCCCACACTATGGTTACTGGTTTTGCACATTTCTGAAAGTTGTCTAAGTCACTAGTCTACAAAAAATAGTTCCAAAGTTACAACATCCATTACTAGGTTTTTCCGACCCTGACCAATTCATCCTACTTAAGTTGCATACCTCAATTCCTTAGTTTATAGATTTAAGCATGAGAACTAATATGGTTCAACATAATTAACTTATGGTAAAACTAGACACTCTTAATGGAACCTTTTGTCATTCTATCATAGCCTTCTTTGTCCAGATGCTTTTATGCCAAAAAGTATATACACTGTGTGTCTCCTTTAACTATTGTAGTGCTCATGTTGCAATTATTTTCAAACCAAATAATACCAATAACCCATCCACTCCCCTTTACACCACTATTCACTCTTCATGCATGAATCTCACAATGAAACTACACTATTATATTTCTCTCATTTCATGTCCTTTACTTGTGAACTACACTAACCACTCCTGGAAGCCCAACCCTGCGAATCTCCATCCATAGAGAACTCCATGGTTGTCACTACTGCGGTGTCGCCTTGCGGAGCCTAGGAGCCGCCAGGCGCTGCGTTATTTTTTGGAGATTTTCCAGACTTGATACTACACCTATCCGAAATCCCAAAATCCCCCTCACCCAAATTTGACCAACTCAACAAATCCTAACATACTCAACTACACTCTAGTGGTAATTTAACATACAACATTTCCATCCCAATCCAATTGCAGTTGCCATTGATTCCGAATCTACAATTTCCCAAATTTTCAATCCTAAAACAAAAGTATGCCACCACCCTCCAATTTTCCTTAGCTTCTCATGAATTTTATGAATCCTCTACTTCTAGTTGATTAATTAATGACTTTCACACCTTTTCCACTAATAAAGCATAGCCCAGAACTCGAAGAAACCAAAAATCGAACCTAGCGGGTGTTCATCACTGCCAGGCAGTTTATCAAGAAAAACCCAGAAATGGGTTGTAGCCTTGTGTCGCCTGGCGGCCAGGACTCTATCGCCAGGTGATTCCTCTTCAGGAACCCAAAATTCGCATATCCGTGATAAGTCGCTTGGCAGTAGGCGGTTAGTGGGAATTTTCCAGAAACGCAAAAATTCAAGCAGAACGGGAAGTATTCATGCATTTCACAATATATATCATGCATTTCACACTTAAACATTAATTTTAACGCGTAAAGCTCCCATAACCTGGTTTCCTTTTCTTCAATTTGAATACGTGATAGTTCTTCTTGATCCAAAAGTGGCTTTCCTTAGTGCTCCCACAATTTAGCTCCAAACAAGCACTCAATTCTCACCACACACTCTCTGAATTCGCACCTCTCACAATGCTCAACAATGGCAACATAGAAAACCTTTCCTCTCACCTAAAATTGGCCTTTTAATGGTGCCTTAATGATAAGTTAATGACCAAAAGTAAAATTGGCCTTTTAATGGACCATTATGGTTATTTTTCCAGCCTCCCTTGGCTGCCCATTCAGCTAGAGTTTTCTCTACCCTTTCATATTCATGCCAAAAGTAATTTTGACAAAAAAAAGCCTAATTTGGTTCTACCAAGGTTCAAACCCATAACCATGCCAACGTTCAATTCAATGAACAACCATTTAACCAATTCATGTTTCATGATAATTCACATAATTCTATAGTTATGTTATCACTCATCATGATCCAGCATACTATTAAAATACTAATAAAATAAAAAACTCACAATTGGCATACATAGGACTTGAACCCAAGTCCTCTCACACAATCAAGTACTCTTAACCATTTGAGCTAGTACTTTTCTACATCATACATGTCAAATATAAATGCCATAAAGGCTTCTACTACCCCATTTATTAATTAATTATTTAATTAATTATTTAATTAATTAATTAATTTTCATGGGTCTTGCATTCCCCCCACCTTAAAAATTTTCGTCTTCGAAAATAGGACTTACCAGAAAAAAGATGAGGATACGACTTCCTCATGAGATCCTCCATCTCCCATGTCATCTCCTATGTTGCCTCGTTCCAGAGGACCTTCATGGTCCAGATCTCCTTCCCTTTGAGTTGCTTGACTTGAGAATCCAAGATCCTCGCGCACTTGGACATCCTCCTCCTCTAGCACATGAGTAGGATCTACAATGTACTTCCTCAGTTGTGATACGTGGAAGACATTGTCCAGATTTGCCAAGTGAGGTGGCAAAACAATCTTGTACGTCGTTGGTCCAATCCTCCTCGTGATTTGGTACGCCCCGATGAATCAAGGAGTCATCTTCCTCGACTTGAGAACTCTCCCAATACCTGCCATCGGGTGACCTTGAGGAATACATGGTCACCTGCCTCAAACTTCAACGGCCTCCTCCTCTTGTCTGCATAAGATTTCTGTCGACTTTGAGTTACACGCATCTGATCCTATATCACCTTCACTTTCTCAGTGGTCTGCTGCAAGAATTCTGGTCCAAGCACCACTAACTTTCCATCCTGCTGCCAACACAATGGTGTATTGCATCTCCTACCATACAAAACCTCGTATGGTGCCATTCCAATACTGGAATGATAACCATTATTATAAGTGAATTCCACCAATGAAAACATATCACTCCAAGTGCCCAGGTGATCCAACACACAAGTCCTCAGCATGTCTTCCAACGACTATATGGTTCTCTTAGAGTGACCATCTGTCTAAGGAAGATAGACCGAGCTCATTCTCAACTGAGTGCCCAACACTGCCTGTAGTGACTGCCAGAACCTGGATGTGAACCTCGGATCGCGGTCCGATGTAACACCCCAAATTTAGGATGTCATGGAAGCTATCATTGCTTCTTTTTTGTTTAAAAGTAAAACGATTATATCACAAAAAGGCACTTGTATTAAAATTAAAATTTAAATGTAAGTAAATAATCTAAAACATGATTTGAAATAGTAATAAAAAAACAAAGTTCCAACTAAAAACTAGGAATCAAATGAAATTTTCATAATCTTCATTATTCAATTGAAATCAACTAAATAAATCATAATTCCTCGAGTTCACACCATCTTCTTCGTAATCTACTTCGAGCCAAAAACATTTGTATTACCATCTGCTCCCGTATAACACACACGTTATACGATCATCGCACAGGCAACAAACACCCAAACAAACAAATAAGGGTAAGCTAACCATAAACAATGATATTCATAAAAGAAATTTCTAAATAAAACATGTCCAATAATACTCAACATCGCATTCAAATAACACTTAATCAAAATGCAATCAATCATGTCAAACCAAACATAGCATCACATTCATCTAAATTCTTTCAATATAGTGATCATAATCAAATTTTAGTTTTTCGTGGCCTCTCATCCCACAACAACATCTAGTTTCCTAGAACAGATGGTTTAATGTGTCCCACTATCGCAATCAGACTATCTCCCTTATTCCTCAAGGAATTATGAGTAAAAACGTCGATGCATCGCACATCGGGCACTATACTCGCAACAAGCCAAAATAAGATGAAACATCTATCTCCTCCCCACAACTTCACACAGGCGAAAGGGTACAACACTCGAACCAATCCTCTACCACTGCTTCACACAGGCGAAGAGGACCCCTTTCCACTACTTCACACAGGCGAAAGAGTTTTCACTAGGTTCCTAGGTACGAAAAACCTTACACAACATTTAATTCCACGAAGCGCTTTCAAGCAAAGCAAAATACTCTCAACATGCAACACCTGAAGATTTCTTATTGCCAACAAAATACACACCATCACATCATGCTTCAAAAATAAAGTCTCAAAACAAAACCCAATTCATATATCACACGTGTATTTAATACACACCAAATATTTAATAAAATACATGGGAAAGAAAAAGAAAATAAATTAATACTGAACCTGCACCTAAACTTTTTAAAGAGAATAAAAAGATAATAACTTATCATGCATAGTAAATTCAAATGCGCTGGCCCCAATTTTTTTACGCACGAATAAAACTAAAAAGAAGCAAGAGAAAGACTAATGACTTTGCACCCTTTATTCACGTGACAAGCTAAGCAAAAAGGAGAGAGAGACAAACAAATTTATATCATGAAACCACTTGCTGCAGCACGGATGACAAGTAAAGGAATATGTGAGATAAAATAATTTGCATGTGGCATGAAAAAGAAAGGAAAACTTGCACCATTAATAAAAAGGTAACAGAGAAGTTTCATCAACAAGGCAAAGAAACTAGACATGAAATCTTACTTCACTACTCCTGACACGGTCTGCACCCAAAAATTCAATGTGCCCGCCCCATGCGGAAATTAAAATAAAAAAGAGACTTTGTTTCAAAAGACAATTGGTGGTTGATTTGCATTATCCCTCACACATAAAGGATGAAAAAAAAGCATGAAGAGACCAAAAACAATTCAGAAGGAGGAGAGAAAGATGAATTCTCGTGAATTACCAAGAATTTGCAAAAAAAGTCCTTTGAAATTTTATTTGTAAAACTAGGTCGTGTCATCAGGGGAGGACGACTTTAAAGGTGAAGTCGTCCTCCCAAAGGCCGGTTTCCCCTTTTTTTTTTAAAATGAAGTCGTCCGGCTGAAGGCCGGTTTTTGGTTTGGCGTTGGTGAAGTCGTCTTTGTGGATGACGAATTCATTTTAGTTTTTTTAACAGTAAATGATAATAAATTGAAATAAAAATAAAAATAAACTTTAATATATTTTTAAAATGATTAAAAATTAAAATACAATAATTTAGTAACTTGAAAATAATGAAACAGTCATCTATGTCCTCCGGTTCCATATGTTGGTCTTCTTCTAGATCTGTTGGGACGTGTTAGTGGTTGTTGTTGTGGTTCATCATCGTCATCGTCATCTTCATCTTGATGACTTTGGACATTTTGAGGAATTTGTGGTGATTGGGAAGGCATTGGTGGAGGATAGAATGACATTGATGATGAAGATCCTGGATAATAGGCAGATGGTGGTGTCATGGTTGTGGTTCCAAACATATGTAATGGACCAGCACCATAAGTTGACTGATGCGAGAAGAAACTGTATGAGGAAGGGACGTGTTGGAATGATGTGTTTGATGGGTTGCCAAATTGAGGATGTGAATGTCCAAACATTTGACCTTGACCCATAGGGGACTGTCCGAAAAAAGGTTGGTGATGATGCATGAAATCTGGAGAAGACCCAACATGGACAGTGTAGGGTTGTGAAGCAGGCTGAGAAGGTTCTTGTGATATGTCGTACTGTAAAATAAATAACATGGTTATTGGCATGAATAAGTATGTATGATAAACAAATGTACTACAAATGTATTATAAATAACCTTATCATCGGAAGATTCTGATGACAAACGCCAGCCTTGGCCAAATGCAGACAAGAAGAGTGGTCCTCAACTGTTGAGAGGGCCCAAGCTCTTATCTTTTGGGCCAAAATTGTTTAAATATTAGATTAGAATTTAACTTTTGGGCTTTGTATTTTGGGCCCAGTAGAATAGGGTTTTCTTTGGGCCATGTATTGGGCCTTAGAGGAAATTGGGCTTTAAAAGTAATTTTGGACCAAGTCACACCTCCCACATCCTCCTTTTTGGCTCCAAAATTCAACTTTCTAGACTCCTTTTTCCCTCCACTTTTTGGAGACTCCTTGGTCTCATTTTAGCCTATAAATAGAAGGCTTAGGAGTTGTATTTTTCAGCTTGAAATTGAGTAATGAATTGCTGCCCAAATTTGTGTACAAATCTCTTTTGAGCTCACCATAGCGTAAACTCTTCTCTAGTTTACTCTAGTCTTCTTCCTTAGGAGTTGGCCTCACCTCTCTTAAGAAACCTTTCACCTACACCAAACCAAACACCTTAAGCTTCTTTCCTTCATGCTTCCGCATCTAACACCATCCATGGAGCCTCCATTCTTCATGCAAGCTTCAATGGAGACAAGAAGAAGCCATCAGATTCTGATGGAGATATATAACGGATAATGTGGTTGATGTACCACTGCATATACGGTGTTTCATCACGCAAATGACCGTTTCCGCTAAACGGTGTACCTTGAATGATCTGATTTTGTCGATCATTCCAAATTGCAATCCATTGGTGATGATGCGCCACCCAATCTTTGTCGTTTCTCCCCCTCAAGTCATCCTTGTGACCTTGATCCAGGTTAATCGGCTCAAGCGAAATGTTTTGTCTTAAACCAAATTGATGCATCACCCTATCCGCCTGATGGATTTCTACTGTCGTGAAGCAAATTATTGGTACTGTTGCTCTGGACACCGGAGGGATGTCAACCACAATCAATCGACTAACTTTGGGTTGAATGTAAGGCCTCCACAAGAACTGAAACCAAATTGTAGACATTAGTTTTAAACTTTTAAAAACAAAAAACTTGCAATTACCTTAAGTATTACCTGTCTTGTACGTATTTGATCAAATCTCA
>Ga0214542_1010648_pt1 | contig 13255 bp, 2 predicted proteins | sample CNSS1metaG_FD_160096 | JGI IMG/M metagenome (GOLD analysis project Ga0214542, IMG submission 160096) | Root nodule microbial communities from cowpea collected in UCLA plant growth center, Los Angeles, California, USA - CNSS1 | ecosystem: Host-associated > Plants > Roots > Nodule | place: USA...
GGCCACAGAATGAGTCGCCAGCAATGTACACCTCATTTGAGAGAAATTCCGGATGATCAATTAGCCACTACACACAATTTCAACATCACTGTCATAGACTATTCCACTTATCATGTTCATTTTTCTAAGCTGGAACGGTAGAAAAGTTAAGTTATTCTGAGTCAATTAAGTTTCTTCATTTCCAAAATTAGTAAATTTAGTCTTCATTCTACTTTTTTTCCTGAATGCATAATTCTTTTAGGTACAGAGAAATATAGCGGAAAGTATATAAAATTTGATAGACTTTATATGAAATACTTGATTTGTTAATTTTCCGAAGACAACTAAAACCACAGACACTTTAAGCCAATGAAAATGCAATTAAACCAGTGAAAATTTAAGATGGGAGTGGTGTACCTTCCTAAGGAATTGATGAGCATGGCGAACTAGCTTGGAGACATTTTGATTAACAGCAAGTTCTGTTTTGGGATAAGAGAAGCCTGTACCCGCTGGCAGATCCACAAATATAATGCTACTTACCTAACCAACATAAACAGTTTAATAAGCAAAAGTTTAAACAGTAGACAAAAAAAAATCTGAGAACACCATTGTTACATATAACTTTTTTTAGTTGGAAATTTTTTTTCAATTTTTCTATTCATTTCTTCGATTTAAAACAAGCATACAAAATTCAAACAAAAAAAAAATATGACAATCATTTGTTATTATATCATGCTATTATATTATGATATCAAATCATGAATACCATTTTGATAAGTCTGTCCTACCTTATCAATTTGATTTGGTAGATATTGTCAAATTTGAGGACGTTTTTTTCCGGATTGTGTTCTAATGAATTTTTAAATTCATTATAGGTAACTGTAAGAACTTTAGAGATTTATTTTTTTATTATCTTCGAATTCTTTGTTCTCATGAAATTTCTTAAGTTTAGTTAATGTAAATGCATTTTTTCATCTTTATCACAAACCTTCCCCTTTAAAAAAAAATCAATTAATTTACTTTTTATTATAATCTTTCTAATATAAATTTATCATCTCTCACCTATTTAGAAAAAAATAAAATTTGTATTCACAAATCACAATTATCATAATGCAAAACATAACAAAATTCATACAACTTTAATTAAATAAACAACACTATATAAATTTGAAACTTAAAAAAAATTTACCATAGACAGTAGAAAACATAAAATTTCTAAATTTCATAATTAAGGGTTATAATAATTTGGGAAAAATGATAATTAAGGTTCATCCAAATTTCATAAAACAATTCTTAAATCAAAATTAAGATTTATACTCATTTGGGATAAATTTAATTTGGAAGAAACATTAACAAATATAAATTATAAGATACTTGATATGTGAGAGATCATCCGAGAATGTATACTTGAATCTTAATCTATGTGTTCCTCAACCTCTATTTTCTAATCTATCTTTTTGTATTTATTTCTCCTCACACACTTTCATGATAATTTACATTATGGAAAAAAAACTTTTCATATATAAATATAAACTTTTCATTTTATCTTTTATTATATAAATCTCTTTTATAAATCAATATCTCCATTAAACTTTTCATTTTATCTTTTATTATAATTTTTTATAATATAAACTTAATATAAATAATATATAAATATAATTTTAAAAAATAAATAAATATATATATATATATATATATATAATTTTAAAAATTTTGGGAGTCATGACTTCCTGTCATTAAGTAGTTTCGCTAATGATCTGATGTTTATTTGGATAAAAAAAAAAATTATACTAAAAACAAAGAAAGTTGTAAAAGCATAAGTACATAGCAAATCAATGTTATCAACCTTTGTCCATGATTGTGGCCTCAGTGTCAAACTAGGTAAGCTCCCATTGTATTCCTGGTTTTCAAAAGACAGTGGACCTGCAAACCCAGCCAGATTTAACCGTGTATCAATTAATAAGAAAGATGATAATCATGTGTAATTTCTTTAATGGAAATTTCAAGAAATTATCACATATAATAAAGAATATTAAGAGTTATAAGAAATAGTCCAATATAATAGGCGATCTAATTGATAAAACAAATTTGACATAAAAAAATCTCGATCCGGTTAGTCAAGTTAAATTTAAAAAACTGATGATGAAATACAGAGAGTGTAAAAATATTGGAAGTGAAATTAATAAGTAATAATTACGAGGAGAAAATGATCACCTATTTCAAAAACTAACCCAGAAAAAGCGGAGCAACCTGGTCCCCCAGTTAGCCAAAGAAGAAGAGGGTCCCCTTTGGGGTCATTCTCCGACTCAATAAAATAATAGAATAGTTCTGCACTCTCCTCTGCTTCACTTTCTCCCACTTCCACATAACTGATTCCAATTCCATCGCATCAATTTATTCTAAATTTTCAATGAATAATCGAAAAGCACGAATGACCTAAATGGAGAATCATGGTTAGCTTACCCAGTTTGAAGTAGAAAAGGAAGGGGTCCATGGAAGCCAGGAAGGAAGCGCACTATGGAGTGAGACGTTGCAGAGTTTGATGAAAGAAGGAAGAGAAGAAGGAGAAGCAGAAGGCCTCTGTAATCCATAACCGCCATAGAGATAGTGCAATCATAGTTTGTTTCTTGTCTCACATTGCTTTTCTACACCCTTATCCATTCCGTATGGAGTTTCATCTTCTTTAACAGGGACGGATTCAAACCGGGCCCAATTTCTTGGCCCAACTCTTCACTGTATGTCAGATGCTTGATATGTATGAAACTGAAATTATTTGATTAACATTGAAAACGTTTTATGGATATTTTTATACACATGAGTATACCATTTCTTCTACTACAAAATAGTTATAACTGAAAATAGAGTGTTTATAAATTAGGATCGGAAATAATTTCAACATCCTTCCTTAATTCTAACACCGTAAACTTCTATTTGCTCTCTAAACATCTTGAATCTCTCTGTCTTCAAAGATTTGGTCAAGATATTTGATTAACATTGAAAACAGTGATGTAACCAACAGTCACACGTACAAACACACCCACACAACATTTCCATATAGCTGATGTTTGATTACTTTTCCTTTGGTTTTAGGTTTTAGATTCAGATTATGGTTCAGGAGGTCTGATTTACTTCAAAAAATGATTTACATGAAAAGTAAGATGTGGAGTAACATTTACCACTTTTTGGAATCATAGAGCTTCAATGGTAGTCTTGATTGAATCTAAATCATCAATCTCCATTTGCGTGGCAATCGAGGAGTTAAACAAGTACTAAAGATATTGTATAATACTTGTGTTATCTGTAATACTAGTATTTCTATCCATCCAACGGCTACAAAATTTTAGAAACGTATATTTATCAAATTAATTTAAAATTATAAAAATATAATTAAAATTAATATGAATATTTCATTTTATAAAATTAAATAATAATTATTTACTTGATTTTATGGTAAAAGTGTATATTTATATATATTTTTATCAAAATGTATTGTAAATAATTATTTTAAATAATATATTAAGATTTAGTCAGTTAAAGTTATGAAATCAAATTTAATTTTAAATAAAATATTGACTGAAAAATGTAGAAAAATGTAATAGTAGATTTTTTAATAATAAAAATAATGAACGATTTAAAGATTGATGAGTAAATCCTACAAAAGTATAAAAGTTATACCATACAAAATATGTAAAGGATATATAATATAAAGCTACAAATGATAGATTGTGCATATAAATGTAAATAGTAGATTTATTAAAAATACAAAGGTTAGACAATGCAAAAAAAATATAAATGGTAAATAATTGAAAGTTACAAAATGTACACCATGTAGACAAATATAAAAAGTAGACCCTGCAAAAATACAAAGGTTAGACATTTGGTTTGGTAGACTCCTGTACTGGAAACATTTTTTACAATTTTGTTGGATTTTGAATTTCAAATTTAAACTTTATTCCCATATTTTTATAGCTTTTACAATTTAAAATTTTACATTCAAATTTTACTACTATATATTTTGAATTTTAAATTTGGAATATGTATCATAATTTTAAAAAAATATTGAAATTGAATTTATTAGTGATTTTTATAATTTTAAAAGTTTTAAAAATTTGTAATTTTTTTTTCTAATGATTCATTGATGTATATGTTATAAAAAATATTTTTTAAATTATTGTTTAATAAGAAATCTCAAAAATATGTGAAAGTTATTCAAAAATATTTAAAAATTCATTAAAAAGACTGTAATATTTTACAGTTTTTTGGATTTTGAATTTTAAATCTAATCTTTGGTATCATATTTTTATCAGATTTTTGTTATTTTAAATGTTAAATTTCAAGTTTGCTACCATATGTTTGAAAATATTCTATATTGTTTGAAAATCTAAATGTTAATTAAAAAAATCATTTAAATTTTAAATTGTAACTTGTTTGTTAAAATCGTTAGAAGAATGTAACTTGTCTGTTTTTTTTATTTAGTAATAAAAAAGTGATTCTATAATAATTTTAAAAAATAAATAAAATAGAAAAAAATCATTAAATATATATATATATATATATATATATTATTTATTATCTTGTTTTATTTTATATATAATTTTATATAAAAAAATAATTTCAATAAGATAATTGATTTTGATAAATATAAGTACCATATTTATCTTTTAAATTAGATACATTTTTTTATTTATTTGGAAAAGGTTTGGATAATATTTCTGTTTTGAATTTGAATGTCTAATTAAAATTTTATTACTATATTTTTATGGATTTTTGTGATTTTGAATTCAAATTCAAGTTTTATTATCATATATTTGGAATTTCAAATTTTTCGATAGGTATCTTAATTTTATAAAACAAATGAAATTAACAAATTGTTAATAATTTTTATATTTTTAAAAATTTTAAGAATTTATAATTTTCATTTTGTAATAATACACTTATGTTTATGTTATCAAAATTATTTTTAAAATCAATGTTTAGCTTAATAAGTGAACGTTGTTCAAAAACAATAAAAAAACTTTTTTTTAAGAATTAAAGATTCAAAAGTAAGTCAATATTTCTGAATAAGTATCGGAATAATTTACCATATCACATCTTTTGAGTGAATTTTTAAATGCATAGAGAGAGGACATTAAAGAATAATTTACTTAAAGACATGATCTACAATGAACATGAAAACTGAAAAACAAAAAATATAACTATTAATGAGAAAGAAAAACAAAAAAAAACGCATATTTGTCCAATTAATACATAAGAAAAATGAAATTGTTTTAGAATCTGTATGTGACGTGGTTTTAAGTGTGAGAGAAGTTCTTGAAATTGAAACAGAAGTATCTGTCTACTCCAATTTGAATATTAATATAATAATTACAAATACTATTTTAAAAATTATTATTGATATTAATATATTTTATGTGATATTTACATAAGTTTGTTTCAAGTATGAATATTTAACCACATATTATTAATATTTTTAAAATTTTAATATTAAATTATTTCTATTTTAAAATAAATTTACAACAATAAAATTTTGATATTAATATTATTGTTAAAATTATAAATTAGTGATTTCAAAGCCTTCAAATCCTACTCCTAACACCTTGGAAATCAAGAAATTAGTGATTTCAATTCATAATCATCAAATAAAGGAGAAGAAACGACGTAAATATAATCAATATGCATTCTGATGTTATTTACAATATCCATTTGCAACCATAAAAATCAAGAAGAGGAATATAAAGAGAGATATAGCCAAAATCAAAAAAAATCATGAAATCATGAAAATTATACTAACGTGGAAGCAAATATATAAAAGCAATCTGAAAAGGAAAAAAAATGTAAAAAATGTACAAATTTGATACAACCATTTGAAATTGAATAACACAAACTTAAACCAATTGAAAACAAAATTCCGGAAAAGCAAATATGTCTAACAAAAATGGAATGAGAAAAAAAAAATCTAGAAATTAATGAACACAAAAATTAAAAAATGGGAAACATGAACTTGAACCCGGTTAAAAAAAATCTGAAAAAGCAAAAGTGAGCGAAAAAAATTTGCAAACAAAGAAATTTGAACCAATTAAAGAAAAGTATCTGAAAAACCAAAAAAAATCTGGAAACATACATTTCAGTAACCAAATTTTAGATTTTACAATTGTTTTTTTATTGTTTGACACCATATTTTAATTATTATTACTGTTATTACTATATTAGAGTTAACATGTTAATATATTATTATAATATTTAAGAGCCCTTTTATTCTTAAATATTATATTACTTATTTATTTTTTTATATCATATTTTTAATTTTTATTATTTTTTATTGTAATTACTAATGTATTTTTATTAAAAAAAATAAATTATATTTTTAGATTTTCATAATATCTTAAATACGAATTTTTTTCATAAATTAAATTATCTGAAAATTATTTAGATACATTAAAAAAATTCATAAGAAAACCTACACTATATTATAATTTTTTTTTTAATTTAAATTTCAAATTCAAACTTTATTAGGATATTTTAAATTTACATTGTTATTAAATATTATTATATTTTATAATATATTATTATACAGTTATGAGTCATCAAATTTTTTGAATATTTGAATTTATATATTTTTATCAGAAATATTAAAGCATTTGTTAAAAAAAAATTATATACTTTTTGTTTTAAATTTTAAATTCAAATTTTATTATCACACGATTTCAAATTTAAATCCAAAATTTATTATTATTATATATTATGAGAAATTTTTTACAATTTAAAATCAGAAAAAGATTTGATTTTTAATCCATTAATTTTGAAATTTATTTTAAAAAACACGGGAGAAATATATTACTTAATATTATCTACTATATGATGTTTGAAAAAATCAACAATGAGATGAAAAGTTCAATTTTCAAAGATATTAAATAAAAAAAAGTTTTCAATTTAAATTTAATGTAATGTAATATTACACAAAAATATTAAATGATAATATTACATTAATTATGCATAAACATAAATTTATTCTTAAATTAATATTTGAATTTAATCATTGATATAAATTAAGATTATAAACATAATAAGTAATATTAGATCAATCATCTTCTAAACACATTAATGGAAGAAGATTTTGATTTCCAATACAATATTTTTAAGCTATCTTTCAATTTTATTAATATTAATTACTGATCAATAATATATAACAACAACAAAAATTAAATATTAATGATTAATGATAAATAAATAACAGGTAACATCTCTAGAAAACAACATCATGATATAAAATTTTATATTTTATATATATTTAAAATTGATAAATAATAACTTTTGGACTGCTTTGAATCTTAATTATATGTTTGATTGATATTTCGCAGTTTATTCAGTCCCACAAATCATAATTTTGGTTGTTCACAATAAATTGAGTCATAATTCAAAAAGACAACGTGTTGGAGATTATTGGAAGACGAAAAGTTATTGACATTTGACAACCTAAATGCTGGAAGACAAAAATAATATGAGAAGCTTTTTATTGACAATGTGACCAAAATTTTAGTTTTTCATTTATTCTTTATATTATTGACATTGAAAATTTATTAAATAAGCTACGTTGAACTTTAAGAAGAATTTTGAAACCTGTATAAAGTTTATTAAAAAAGGTAGATAGATTTTTAAAATATTTTCTATTTAAAATTATAATATAATAAATTCAAATATAACATTGTACTGAGACGCACAAAAAGTCATTGGTTCCTTCATAATTAATGTTAATCAACGACGAAGACACATTGGAAGAGACAAAAATTTCTTCATCTTTAAGAAGTTGAGAAAATATACATTAAAAATAAAAGAAATTCAAAAGTTGTTTTTATTCTTCTTAACATTTTTTATTTTATTTTTGGAAGATGAAAAGTATAAAAAGCTTATTGAGTAAATATATATTATATATTATAAATTATATGTATTTATTTTGTATTATATATATATATATATATATATATATATATATATATTATATTCTTGGACAATTTATTAACAACCATTTGTATTTTATTGAGATAAATGATCCAAGAAGAACAAACATTTTTAATTTACATTTGTAAAGATGCTTTGAAAAATCTAAAGGTAAATCTTTCTAAGAAATAAACTTATGCATGAGTGAGTAAAAACTTCCTATAGACCTTTTTATTTTTTTTAATTAAACAAATTAAAAAAATGTATGTCAAATTGATTAATACACTAACATAGGTGAACATGTAATGAAGTGAATTTCTAATATATAACTACGTACTGAGAAGTTAATAAAATATAGGATTACATGTCATTCGATATTAATATTAATACTAATATTAAAAATAAAATTTTCAAACAATTTCAAATAATATTAATTTTTTTAAAACAATTTAAATTCAGAAAGTCCAATTTAAATTAGAAAATCATGAATTAAAAATATCGTATATCTGAAGAATAATATGATATATAATAACACTTTTATTGACTCATCTATTGTATATAAAAAAATATAAAAATAGTAAGTTTCAAATTCAAATTCAGTTATTTAAACTTCAGACTCCAATCATGGACAATATAGACTCTAATCATTAAATGCACATTAGGTGATGGTGGATGATGAGAAGTAAGTATAGCTAATTGAGAGGTTTTGAAATGTTTACAAAGAGATTGAATTAAAAAAAAAATAAATTAATATTAATTATAAGTTATATCACATTAAATCAATTAAGTTGTAGAAATATTTAAGGTGCATTGTATCTGGATGAATTTGGTAGATGTGTTGAATTTGAACATGCAGATAACATTGCAATGTTTGGATATGCATTGAGTGCCACAAACCATCATTCTTAGTGTTGATATTTAATGTTTTAATAATCATTAATGCAAACTTCTTGGAATAGGTAAAGTAATTCTTGAGAAAGTGAGAGTTTTTCTATTTGCAGTTATTGATATTAACTATTATTCATATTCAGAGAAATTCTTGATATACTTTCTAACAAAAATTCATTTTGTGAGAACATGTAAAGTAAAAAGTTGTTCATAGTTAATGTTGTCAGAATTAGAAAACAAAATGTGTTGAAAGTAGGTATTCCAAGTTGTAAAAACTTCTTTAGGAAGCTAAGTTAAAAATTATGTAATGCACAACTATATATGACAGTGCATTGAGACACTAAAAATAATTACTTTCTTTATAATTAATAACTTGGAAGAACACAAGTTTCTTTATTTCGGAGTAAAAAGATATTGTTTTTTGAAAGATTAACTTTGAAAAATGTAAGAACTTTTTAACATTGTACAAAACTTCTTCAAGAAACTACGTAAAGTTTTACAAAATAAAAAACCATAATAGGCCTTTTTTTATGAATGTTTAAAAGATACATATATGACTATGCACTTGGAAAAAAAAAACTAATTTCTTTACTTATAATTAATGCCTAAAAAAATAAAAGTTCATTGAAGTTAAACTTTGCAAAATGTGAGATTTCTCGAACATTCTTCAAAAAGTTACGTAAATAATTGTAATAAAATAGAAAATTATAATTATAAATTATAATTCAAAATTCCTTTTGGGTCATGAAAAAATATTTTGAGCTGTACAAGTTATTTAACTGTTGGATTGTGTAATTTAAAAGGTTCTTTGACTTAATTTAAAAGTAAAAAGAGTTCTATTACATAATTTTTGAATGTTTTTTGAATTATACAATCTGAGTTTTTTTTCTATGAAAAATAATTTTAGATTTTATAATTTAAAATAATTTTTTTCCCTTTAATTCGTTCATGACGTAACACAGACGTTAAGGGGATAGCAGCTAATCCACCAGGTGACGACGGTGAGGGAGATAAATCGATTTTTCTAACCACCCTCTAATAGTGCAGAAAGAAATGGTCTGGACTGTGGAAGCTACCCTGTGAAAAGTCCAATCCCAAAAAGAATTAGAGGTGACTTAAAATTGTGGGTTTACCCTGTGGAAATTTTATTCTGGAAACTCTGTTCTTAATGTCTCGTTTTGAAAATTAGAAAAGATTTGTCCATAAAGCTTCCAAAATATGTAATTCTAAATTCACCTTTTCGAAAGATAAAAGCGTTATTTTTGAAAATTTTAGTGGATGCACAAAGAAATGGTGGGAGTGCAGGTAGTAAAAGGCCTAATGTGATTTTGGGATGATAATTATATGAAAGAAGGAAAAAAGTTATAAGTTTCAAATTTCAATAAAGTAACTTTCATTTAAAATAAAACTTTTAATGACAACATAAACCATAAAAGAAAATAAAACAGTAGGATCTAATGCACTTTTAGTTTAACAAATATATTTATAACAACGTAGGTTTATCCTTTATTTATGGGGTTGTTGTTTTGGCATGCCCTAGGCTCAGAGTGGCTTATTAGATATCCATCTCATGAACATGGCTAAACATTCTTCAGGTTTGTACTCCGGAGCTGTGTGCCCTCCACCCTGCAAGTGGACCCCTCAACAACACAACTTATTATTTTATACACAATTCTCTTATTCTTACAATATAATTTATTACTTAGAATATTTTTTGCCTAAGCTGAAATAGTGCCTACCTTCACGGTTGCAAATGTCATCCGATTTGAGTAAGTTCTCGTGTATCTATCAGTAATTTAGTCACCAAAATGAGGTTAGTATAGTTTTTCATAAAAATCAATGACATAGTTCGATATCGTTTTTAGCAAAAACTTGTCAATGAAAAAAATACAAAAATGTATTTAACTTTTGAATGTTTAAAGAAAGTAGAGTTAGGTGCATACCCTGCCACTTGGCCATTGTAATACCACTGCCTCCAGTCAGAGACGATGGAATAGTTTAAAGCTCTTACCCAAGCTTGTGTAGATAGGAATGGAACTACCATGTCATGATCCCCACTGTTAACAAACAAAAACAATATTATTTTATTAGAAAGAAAAGTAAATGTATAATAAGCCATATATGATTCACAAAGAAATAATCAGGTTCTGTTTATATTGGATTTGAAATTTTAGTCTGGTTATATGCCCTATAAGCATTTCATTGAATGGCAATATATCTTATCGATATTTGTAATCGAGAAATAACACAAATAATACATAGGTAGGAAAACAATGAATCAGATACATTTAGCAAGAAAAAAGGTTCATATAATATATAGAAATTAATGTTGACCTGTATATCAATGAACGGTAGCCTTTTCTGCTGAGATTGACGTGATATTGAAAGCTGTTAGAGATATCAGTCTTAAAAGGTATGTCATAGTTACACCGCTTCCATTTCCCTTTAGTTCCCTGCACAATAAATATATATTAGTCTTAAAATGTTTTTTTACACACCTATAGTTCACTTTTAAGATATTTTGTTCATTAAAAAGTATAATTTTTTGATCTGTAAAGAAACATATAGATTAAAGGATGAAGTAATGAATGTAAAGTGTGCGTAAAAATTTGTTGAGTGTGAATATATAATGTTATATATACCTTACGAATATGCAGTGCTTTGCGGACATTATCATCATTGGCCCAATAGCTAGAAAGGACATATGCATGAGTCTGCGCATGGAAATTCAATAAAATAAAATAAAATGTTTTTAAAGTGATTTGGGTTACCAAATGCATGTTCAATTCTGAGACCTAATGCATCGGATTTTTTTATCAACTTTCATAGTTGAAGCGGTAGAAAAAGTTGTTAAATGTATTTGTTTATTCAAAGTAGTTGGTATTGTTTTCTTAAATCAGTATCATAGACATGTTTCCTACATATTTGTATTCTTAAAATTGAGAAATCGTAATTCCAAACAGTTTTAAATAAAATTACAACTTTATTTAACATACTAAAAGAATAAGTGATGCACAAGCAGCAATTATAATACAAAACAATCAAAATAAAATGAAAATAGTGTCCTTTACTAAAGGTATTCTACTATACGAGTAATAATACTTGCACTCATACATTTTTTTTGTTTATGATCGAATGAAACAGAGAAAATTTTAACTGATATATATGATAAATAATATAACAGAATTAAGAAAGAGTTAAGAAAAGAAATGAGGATAAAGTGATATGGAAGAGAATTTGAGTGTGTGTATATATGTATACTATTTTTCATTTTCATATTGTACTTCAATCAAGCTTGTTTGTAGTTACGTTGGTATTACAATGGAGTCATTTTATTTAAAATTGAATTTTTGTATAAGTGTAAATTTTAAAAAGATTACTGAAATAAAGAAGCGGTGTTATTAGATGTAAAATTTCAAAATGAAATATGTTATAAAGCACGTTTTAATTTTGACTTTCTTTATTTTATGCACTAAAGTTGTGTATCTTAATAATGAACACCTTTCTTTTACGTACTGAAGTGGGATTCTTTCTCACCACTTCGGCTTTTTTTTTTCTTTTAAAAAAAAGTAAATATTTTTAAGAAATTAAAATTTAAATAGAACTGTCTCATTGCTAATCACATTTGACATAGGGTAACAAGATTATTTGGACTCGATGGATCAATGAGCGTGTTCAAAATGAAACCGATTTTGTTCAAAATTTTATTTTTAGTCGACTCGTCCAAACTGTTAATTAAACAATCCAAAATATAGATCAAATTAATCTAATCTATTGACCCAATATTTCAAAATTAAAAATTAAAATTAAAATAATTTAAGAGATTAAATTTTTAATTATATTTTTTAAATATGTAAATATATAATAATATTATAATTTAAATCGGTTATAAATTAAAGTTATATTTATTAATTATAATAGAATAATTTAACATATAAATATAATAATTATTTTAATTTAGTTAATTAAAAATATTAATTAATTAATTAAATTTTATATAATTAAAAAATGTTTTTAATATTTATATATATATATATATATATATATAAACTAAATTTAAAAATAAAAAAATTAAAATAAATAAATAAATATCCAATTCATGAACCCGTTCTGTGAAGGACGTTCTTTTGTTTGACGGGATCGAATGAGGGTGGTCCATTTTGTCACCTGTACCTGTGAGATGTCATGTCTAAACTAGTTGCTCAGATATATGTAACTTTATGGGTATGAAAATTTACCCTACAGTATAAAGGTGGCATTGTGAGAGGATAGGATTCATGAGCAAGGGACCTCCTGCTGCTCCAAGTATCTTGAATTGGATTACGCAGAGCAGATTCCTCACAATGGGGTTCCAAAACATGCCCAACTTGAATTCCTGAAATAGACTGTCCAAAACCAACAATTTATGGTCCCAATCCATTTAGTACAACTCCATATGTCGATGTCTGTTCTT
>Ga0214542_1010650_pt1 | contig 13253 bp, 12 predicted proteins | sample CNSS1metaG_FD_160096 | JGI IMG/M metagenome (GOLD analysis project Ga0214542, IMG submission 160096) | Root nodule microbial communities from cowpea collected in UCLA plant growth center, Los Angeles, California, USA - CNSS1 | ecosystem: Host-associated > Plants > Roots > Nodule | place: USA...
TTATTTGCTTAGAGGCCCCTAAACTCTTCTATATAAGGGGTGCTCCTAGACATGTAAAAGGGTTGAACATTTTGAAGTAAAAACACTTTTGTGTCTCAACCATTTGTGAGAGTTTCCTCCCTAGGGATTGAATACTTTTAAGCCTTATCTTGCATAGCAAATGGCGGCACACATCCACTCATCTTCAAGGTTGTCATGGCTTCTAGCCTAGCCCTGTAGTGGCGTGCTTCTCACATTTTTACCATTCCTTTCCTTTCCATTTTATGTTTTCTTTTTCCTTTATTGTTTTTTGGGTTTCTATGGTTTATGTGCTTTCCATTCCATTTTGTTTTTGAATCAATCCATCATCTTCTTCTCTTGAGCTTTTTGAAAGGAACCTTCACATCTAGATAGCATGCTATCTTAATGTCAAGTGGGGATTTCACTTAGTTTTCTTAATCAACTCACACCATATTCAATAATCTTAAAAAGAAACAACATAATCCTTCATCAAAAGGTAATGGGAGGCATTCGGCGTTTGTGGTGGGAGTGGGTTATATGGTTAATGGACTAGAGTTGGTGGAGATGTTTCTTTTTGGCTGAAGAGGTGGACCCGCCGCTAGCAAAGCCGCCAGAGATGGTGTTAATCGTGCCGCGTAGTGGGGGATTAAACGGGGTAACATCAGTGCAGGCCGGTTGTGGGTCATGGCTACTTGGTTGGATGAAGCGTCAATGGCGGCGAGAATCGCGGAGGGGGGGGTGTTTGTGATCGGATCGTAAAGGATATGGGTGGTCATCTCTACAAATGAAGCGATAGAAATGGCCAGCACGAACCAATTCTTCTATCTAATATTGGAGTGCTTTGCATTCGTCTGTGGTATGGCCATTGTTTCGGTGGTAGCGGCAGTATTTGGTCATGCCAACGTTGGGAGGGTTGGATGTTTTACGAGGTGGTGGTGGGATGAGGTCGGCTTGGAGGGCTTCATCAAGAAGTCGGGATCTGGGGACACTTAGCGGTGCGTATCTGGTGAAGCATGGTTGTCTGGGTTCCTTGGGTCTGGAGTCAGGCCGTAAGGGTGGTTTGGCGGGGGTAGTAGTGGAGGGAGTGTAATCGTTGTAGAACTTCGTGTGGAGGGTATGCATCTCTTCCATGCGGATGTAATCGGCAGCGCGGAGCTTAAGTTCATGCATGGATGCGGGTGGGTGTAAGTAGACGTTGTTAGTGAACGGTCCGGGCTTGAGAGTGAGGGCCATACATTGCAATATCATCTCTTGGTTGAGGTGGGGTGTACGGAGGGCGACCTTGCTAAAGCGGTCTATGAAAGTCTGCAGCATCTAATCTTGTTCTTGTATGATGCCAAGGAGAGAGAGAGAGAGTTGTGTTTTGATGTAGGCGGCTGCTAGCGAAATGAGTAGTAAATTTGTGAGAGAGGGTGTCAAAGTAGTCAATGGAATATGGTGGGAGAGTAGTGAACCATTCGAGGGCAGGGCCTTTGAGGGTGGTTGGAAAAGCTTTGCAGAAGACGGCATCATGGGATGTATAAAGGGCGACATGGGTTATGTATATTTTGAGGTGCTCATCGGGGTCGGTTTCTCCCGTATAACGGTCCAACATGAAAAGTTCCCACTGGGTAGGGAGAGTGGTGTTGGTGATGGAATCAGTGAAAAGGTGGCGACGCTTGGGTGGTTGGGGTGGTAACGAGTGAGGCAGAATGGGATGGTGGACGAGGGTAGGAAAAGTGGAGGTAAAGTTGTGAGGTGGGATATGGGTAGTGGGAAGGGTGGCAACGAGGGTAGGTGCTGTAGTGTGTCCTGGAGGGTGGGTTGGAAGTGTGTGTGTGATGGGTAGACATAATGGATGTCTGCTGAGTGATGGTGAAGGTGTGTGGGGTAGGATTGTACTCACTTTCTTCCTCACTAGGCTGGTAAGTTGGAGACTTGGGGGCTTTTGACGCTTCCTTGGCTTTCCCCTTCTGAGTGGGGTCAGCCTCGATCTTCCTCCTCAACCGTGAGTTTTCTTGCCTGAGTGCCTCCATCTCATCGGCACTGCGCTTTCTTAGACCAGCGAGCTCTTCCAGCATCTTGTCTTGGCCTTCCAGGATGGCAGCCAAGTCTGGGGTGAGGGTAGCAGGCGCTGTAGGACCTGGTTCGGATTGTTTTGTGAGTCTAGCTCTGCTACGAGTGGAAACCATCATTGAGAGTGTGCAGGTTGATATGTAAGGTGTTACTTCGTGCCCCATGGTGTGTCCCAATTGTTCCTGCGGAGAACAAATAAGAGATGTCAAACACAAATGTCACCTTACCTCAATCTGCAATCCCTCTAGTAGGCTTCCTCCCGACTCGCATATGCTATCTGCTGGTACTTTGGCTTGGACCCGTGAGGGTTACCTGCGAAGAAGACTCTGACGATCAAGTAAGCCAACAGATGCTTAGAAAGTCAAATCTCATGAATAAGGGATTACTGAATTTGTACCTTTAATTGCTGAGGTCTATGCATATTTATAGATTATTAATTATGTTTGACCACGTCATGGGCTAGGCCATTGTTTGGGGTTGTAGGTGGGCCTGGGTCTGGCCTAGGCCCTTTAGTTTGATCATTGTTGACCTTAGGGCTCTTACCTGTAATACCTTAAGTTTGGAATAGTTGACAGGTTCTCGTTTTATCCTCTGATGTAGGCAGCCTAGGCCGCTTACGCCTGTTTGATTGATTCATCTGATAGTCATTCGCATGTTTTGTGGGGATTTATATAGACGGGTTTTACCGTGTAGTTGTTTGAGGCTGCCTATGTGCGGTACACTAGTCCCCCGACCTTTATCAGTAAAGACATATCAACGAAGGATGAAAAGTGTGGATGGATTTTGTTAGGCCGCCTAGGTGCAGTACACTAGTCCTCCAGCCTTTGAGTGTGATATATATATATATATATATATATATATATATATATATTTATATATATATATATATATATCTATATCTATATCTATATATATATATATATATTTAAAATTTATATTGTTATATTATTTTTATTAAGTTATATATATTATATATATCTTTATTGTTTAAAATGTAAAATAAAAATTAATTTGATGGAACTTGGTTAATAACTTGATTAAAGAGATTAAGGTTCTATAGCTGATTATAAGGTTTTTCCACAGCAAGTCATTAAGAAAGTGTGAAATAAAAGAAAGACAGATTAGTAAAAATAAATTGGAGAACAGAGAGAACGAATCATGCATACTCATACGATCTCATGAATCAATATCCTAGATTTATGATTCTTCTATTACGATATTTCTCCCAAATTAAGTTTCCTCAAATTAGTATAAACCTTAACTATGATGTTAGGAATTTTTTGTATGAAATTGGCATGAACCCTAATTATATTTTCTCAAATTAGTATAACCCAATTTTATAAAATGTTAATACTTTGTAATTTCAACTGCATACAATGAATTAGTTAAATAGTCTTGAATTGAAATAAAAATTAGAATACTCATTTATGTGAATTCAATAAATTATGAAGATTAAAAATTGAAAAATTTGAATTACATGGTTTAAGTAAAGAAAATAATTTTTTTAATTAAAAAAATTATATATAAAAAATCTAATTTGGTATCCTAGATATTTTCTCCAAGTTCCGCCACTCTTTTAAAAATAACAACAATGTGGCAAAAATTTATTCACCTTACCCATAATGTTTTCAATCTTGTAATCTTATCTGAAAGCACAAGATTTCACTAGTGAAAATGTGGGGTTTCATCTCTTGCAATTGCATATAAATCACACCACGAATATGCATAAATTAAAGAACGAAAAACCTTGTGTGGTCTCATTAAGGAAAGAATATGATACCTTGTCTACTTCAGAGCATACAACCTAGTGGAAAAACAAATTATCTTAGTTTCATATACATATCTAACGAAATTTATCCACCAAGGAATTATTATATTGCACTTAGAAACAAAATAAACTAAATTAAGCCAAATAGTTAATGTTCTTGTAGAGAACAAATAAGAGATGTCAAAACTGAGTATCACCTTACCTCAATCCGCAATCTCCCTAGAAAGCTTTCTTCCGGTATGTATGTGCCATCTGTTGGTTTTTGGGTTTGGACTGATTTGGACCGATTTGGACCCGAGAGGGGTTACCTGCGGAAGAGACTCTGACGCTCAAGTCAGCTAAGGATTCTCAGAAAGACAAATCTCGTGATTAGGGGATTAATGAATGTGTACCTTTAATTCGTGGGGTCCATGTGTATTTATAGATTATTAATTATGTTTGGCCACATAGTGGGTTGGGCTTTTGACTGGGCCATGGCTAGGCTTGGGCCATGGCTGGGCCTGGGCCAAGTCCAGGTCCCATAGTTTGGTTATTGAGGGCCCTACGATCTTGGTTGGTAGAGTGTTAGGTTTATCAAGTTCTCACTCTATTTGCTCAAGTTGGCGGCTTAAGCCACTTACTATTGATTGTTTGCCATACATGATCATAGTTCGCGTCCTTAAGGGGCTGTGTAGGTGGATCTCATGGTTGTAGTTAGGTTAGGCCGCCTAGGTGTAGTATAGTTAACATTACATATGGTTTTGGAAATGAGAAAATTGATGGAGTTGGAAGTTGAAAACCGAGAGATTCATCACAAATTCTAAACTAGGCAAGATTTGAAATATAGAAATAACAAGATAAGTACATTTGTAAGAAGCATTTGGTGGTCTTAAAGGACACAATTATAGTTCAATCAAAATTTTGAACGGAAAAAACTTATTTAATAAACAAACTTGATGAGTGCGTATTTTTGCCCTCATTTAATGTTTAATTCTGGTTATTTAATTGAATTTGTGTGCTTAAAGATTGATTTAATTGGGATTTCCTATAATTGGGTTTATTGAGCATGAGATACAAAAACATGTTAAAAATAGCTTTTTAGTTGCATAAATGTTCTTTGGATATTTTGAGGTGTGTTAGTGCAGTTGCAGCTAAGTTGAGCTCATGGAGGTGTGGAAATAAATTGATTAAAGCTTCATGACACCTTAAAGATAAATCCAAGAATAAGAAATTATCAAAAGCACAAAAATCCAAGCAAAGCATTGCATGAAGACGGCAAGAAAAGCTTGAAAAAGTGAAGAAGTTTGGCTAAACCAAGAAGAGAGGAAAGAAAAATTGGACCTTGCGGTTTTCTTTATCTTTATGATAGAAGATAATTTGGGAAAATATATCTTTAGATATTTTATTTGATATTTTTAAATAATTATCTTATTTAATTATATCATAAAATATTAAAAGATAATAACTACCAAATCTTTTTAAATATGACAAGATCTTCTTGAATCTTTTTAGTTCCACAATAAACAAATATATCTTGAAGATATTGGATTATTTAGAAGATAATTTAAGGAGATTGTGAAGGGCTGATTTGGAAAATTAATACAAATATTAATTGGTGATAATTTATCATATATCTTTAATTAATTAATTAATTAAATTATATTAGATATTGATATTATCATCCAACTATATTTGTCAAATAGTTTATATCTCTTCAAATATTTTTAAATATTTGTCTTTATATTTATTTTAAAAGATATTTGAGATATTTTAGCAACAGAAAAGCCCAATCCAAGTTCTATATAAAGAGACCAAGGGAAAGTAGAAAGGACAAGCTCGGGACTTTGGAGTTTTGGAAACCCTTAGGGGGGCCTAATTTCGTTTCCTTTCTCTCCATTCTTATATTTTTATTTTACTTTCGCATTCTATGGATTGCTAAACTTCTTGGGTTGATTCCATTGTAATTTCATTATTGATTCTGAGGTTAGAATGAAAAAATTTCTTTGTTCTTTTTATTATTGTTGATGTTTTAATTCATCTATGTCTTTTATCTTTGAATCACGTAATAAGAAGTAATGATTTTAAATCTATATGCATGTTGATCATATGAGTCCAAGGGCTTTTAAATTTAATTGAGACTTTACTTTGATTTTATTTAGAAACTTTCATGTGATTGAATGAGTTTTTACCAATAATTGAGACTTTATTTTGATTAAAGGTATTTATTCCAACGAAAATTAATTGAGACTTTACTTTGATTAATTAAGATTTTTATTTGGTGAGGAGATAAAAAAAATAGACATGATTAGGCATAGTAAAATTTGATTGAGACTGTACTTTGGTTGAGCTTACTGTGGATAATCTAAAAGTTCTCACTTTTAATTGAGATTGTACTTTGGTTAAAAGTGAGAACGCCAACAAATTAATTGAGACTTTACATTGATTAATTTGTAAATCTACAACAATAATTAATTGAACAATAATATTTAGATAACCGATGATCAATCTATTTTGAAAAAGTAATGAAATCAATCTATTTTCTTTACTATTGTTTCTATCTTATTTTATCTTTTTATCTTTATCCCTCATATTTTTATTATTTTATTTGACTAACTCTTTTGTATAGTTTTATAAGAACTAATTTGTTAAAAATCAATTCCGTAATCGTTGGGAGACGACTTTGGGTTACTTTACCCTTTCTATTTTGTTGACTATTTTCTTAATAATACTGAAATTGTTATAAATAAACAGTATTAATTTGATCGCGTCAACGACAACGTTATCAAAACTTCACTAAAATGGGACAAGATATTGGCATTCCCTTACGCCCTCTCTTAAATTTATTGAAAGAACTCAAATCCGCCATTTCATTGAAAGCATATTTGCAGCCATGAAGAAAAGGTATCCACTCAACTCAGACTGCCAATAGAAATAAGGAATAAACCTACACATAATTAAACATAAAAGCACCTAAAACAAACAATATTATAGAGAAACCCTCACAAAAAGGTTGTATGGTATTTATTTTATTCTTTTTATGTATGGAAAAACAATATGGTTTTATATAAACTTGGAACTTACAAAAGATGCCAACCCCAGGCAATTCTACTCAATATGCATGAACTTCGAACAATATGATTCATAAATAGGTGACAAATATTATTTTATAGAAGTAAACTAAAAAATCCAGCTTAATGACATTTATCATGTCAAATTTAAAGAACCCAAGGGCAACAACCGTTTTTTTGGACTAAAATCTAGCAGTTCTTCCTAATAAGAATATATATTTTTTGTTTAAAGCCCAACATCAAAACAGATCCATGTCATCCAACCTTGCTTCTTGATCTTTAAATAGTCTTCTATTGGCATACAAATAAAACGAGTATGTACGGCTTCACTAAAAGATTTAGTTGCAGTGGGGAAAGTAGAAGATTCAGGAAATATCTTTTCCATCAATCTTAGGTACACAGGACTAATATTTACATATTGATAAGATCAAACATCATGTAGATGGACCACCTATTTCTATTAATACGAAGAATTATATGCCATAAGTTTTTTCAAAGCATTACACATCAAATATGACAAGACTAGACTATCTTTTTTTAACCCCAAAACTAAAAAGAAACACTAACTCACCCGTAAATTAAATTGAAGAAAGAACACAAGGAATCCTATAGATGTTTAGCTAACTAATTCAAAAGTAAAATCCCATTGTCAAGCAATTAAAATGATCACAGACTAGGAAACTGTTATGATTAAACCAGGACTAAGCAATTCACATATTAAAAGATGAACAAAAAGCTATTGAATGTCAGTTATATCTTATTAGATAACAAACAAAAGATTGATTAATAAGTTTTAAAAAATTGTAAAAAAGTATTATGCAGTTTCCCACTCAATTGCTCATTATTCTCACTTATGTTGCAGATCATATTTGACCTTCTTTTTTTCAAGTCAATCAACCAATGCAAGCAATAATGGTTGATTTGTGTAACATATATAATCAAATTCGTGCTACATAAGAAGTACATCTCATTGGATGACAAAAAAAGATTGATTAGTAAATTTTAAAAAATTGTACGAAAAGTATCACGTAGCTCCCCACTAATTTGTTCATTGCACCCCACTTATTTGCATATCAGTTTGGCATATCTTTTTTCTAAGCCAGTCATTCAATGCAAGCAATAAGGGTTAATTATTGTGACTTGTAATCAAATTTGTGGTAAATAAGAAGTATATCCCATTGGATAACAAACAAAAGACTGATTATTAAGATTAAAAAATTGTACAAAAAGTAATATGTGTTAGTATTATGGTGCTTGATTTAGTCCCATATCGCTTAGAATTGTGAGATGTAGTTCTCTATTTTACTATATAAGAAACCCTATGTAAAGCTTTAAGATACACCAGAAATAAAAATACTCCCTACTATAGTCGTGGACGTAGGCATACACATTGTACGCTGAACCTATGCTCTGTGGTTGTAGTATTTTTTGATCTTCCACATCAGAAAAGATTTGATTTCTATTTTTCTTCTTGGGAATCTCAGTTTAGAGAAGTAGTGGGAGCTTTGGTCAAAGGCAGCAGGAGCTTTGGTCAAAGGCAGCAGGAGCTGTGGTCAAAGGCAGCAAGAGCTTTTGGTCAAAGGCAGTAGGAGGTTTCGTCAAAGGCAGCAAGAGCTTTCTTCAAAAGCAATAAGATCAATGGCAATAAAAGAAGGGACGATGAGGATTGAGAAGTTTGATGGTAGTGACTTCGGGTTCTGGAAGATGCAGATAGAGGACTACCTATATTAGAAGAAGTTGTATCGACCCTTAACAGGGCAGAAGCCAACCGACATGGAGCAGACAAAATGGGTTTGTTAGATCAGAGACACTCAGTGTGATCCGGTTGACATTAGCCAAGAATGTTGCGTTCAACATCATGAACGAGAACACAACCATAGATTTGATGACGACATTGTCATATATGTATGAGAAGCCATCTGCAGCCAATAAAGTGTATTTGATTCGCAGTCTAGTCAACCTAAAAATGGGTGAAGGTAACTCGATTACTAATCATATTAGTGAATTTAATACAATTGTTGTGCAATTGACATCAATGTAGATAACATTTGATGATGAGGTGAAAGCATTAATTTTATTATCATCTCTTCCGAAAAGTTGGAGTGCAACTGTTACTGTAGTTAGTAATTCTGCAAGTAATAGTAAGTTGAAGCTTGATAACATCCGTGACTTGATCTTAAGCAAAGATGTTTGCAGGAAAAGTTCAGGGGAATCTTTCAGTTCTAGTTCTGGTTCAGCATTGAGTACTGAAACTAGAGGAAGAAGTAGCCAGAAAGGTCGTAATCAACGTCGAGGCATATCAAAGTCTAGAGGGAAATCACAACCAAAATTTCGGAATGATATCATTTGTTGGAATTGTCAGAAAAAAAGGCCACTCTACAAATCAATGTAGGACTCCAAGGAAGAACAATAACAAGAAGCAAGATGATGATCAATCAACAAATGCAACACTTGATGAAATTGAAGATGCACTATTATGTAGTCTAGATAGTTCTATTGACTTATGGATTATACACTCAGGTGCGTCATTTCATACTACACCTTACTTAGAATTATTATCTAACTATGTTCTAGGAAAGTTTGGGAAGGTCTACCTTGCAGATGAAAAATCTCTTGATATTATAGGAAGAGGTGATATCAATATCAGAACCCCTAATGGAAGTGTGTGGACTTTGAATAATGTCAAGCATATTCCTGCCTTAAAGAGAAACTTAATATTTATAAGGCAGTTGGATGATGAGGGGCATTACACCACCTTTGGAGATGGACATTGGACGGTAATGAAAGGTAATTTCGTTGTTGCTCGTGGAAAGAAGCAATGATCTCTTTACATGATTGAAGATGAGGATATGATATTAGTTGCAGAAGTTGGCAATAGTTCCTCTTTGTGGCATCAGAGGCTTGGGCATATGAGTGAGAAAGGAATGAAGTTCATGGTCTCAAAAGGTAAAATACCTAACTTGAAGCATGTTGACATTGGACCTTGCGAACATTGTATCTTTGGATAGCAGAAAAAGGTTAGCTTCTCCATAACAAGTAAGTCGTCTAAAGTTGAAAGACTAGAACTAGTGCATACAGATGTTTAGGGCCAGCTCCAATGAAATCCCTTGGAGGTTCACAGTATTACGTAACCTTCATTGGTGACTCTACAAGAAAGGTATGGGTTTATTTTCTTAAGAATAAATCTGATGTGTTTTCTGTGTTCAAAAGGTGGAAAAAGGGGGTTGAGACTCAAACAGGTTTAAAGATTAAATGTTTGAAGTCTGATACTGGTGGAGAATATGATAGTAGTCAATTCAAGGAATTTTTTTCAGAGAACAGGATCAAAATGATCAAGACGGTTCCAGGAATACCAGAACAAAATAATGTGGCAAAAAGAATGAACAGAACCTTGAATGAGAGAGCAAGATGTATGAGAATCTGTTCAGGATTACCCAAGGTATTTTGGGCAGATGCAATAAGCACAATAGCCTATCTCCTAAATAGAGGACCATTAGTTCCTTTAGGCTATCAGTTACCTGAAGAAGTGTGGTTTGGAAATGAGGTAAACCTTTCACATTTGAAAGTTTTTGGTTGTGCTTCATATATTTTGTTGAACTCTAATACTAGAGATAAATTGGACCCTAAGGCAAAGCGATGATATTTCATTGGTTATGGATCTAACATGTATGGCTACAAGTTTTGGGATCACCAAAATAAGAAAATTATCATAAGTCGAAATGTTACTTTTAATGAAAACATGTTCTATAAGGACAAGACTCCAGAATTTGCAAATGCAAATAAACAGCCATAGTAGGTATCGTTAGAAGAAATTTTAGAAAGCCATGTATTCAACAAAAGGCAGAATACAAAAGTAGAGCCTGAGTCAGAGCCTAAGTCAGAGTCTGGGTCAGAACCTGAACACATAGTAGAGTCGGTAACTCCTGCATTACCAACTAGAAGGTCTAGCAGAACAATTGTAGCACCACAAAGGTATTCTCCTTCATTGCATTACTTGTTGTTGACTGATGCTGGTGAGCCAGAGCATGTTACTGAGGCTATATAGGGAGATGAATCTATTAAGTGAGAGCTAGTAATGGAAGATGAGATAAAGTCTCTTCAGAAGAATAAGACATGGTCTTTAACCAAGTTTTCAGAAGGAAAAAAGGTTTTGTAAAACAGTTCGATCTATCGGTTAAAAGAAGAACTAAATGGCAGCAAGCGATATAAGGCTAGACTCGTAGTGAAAGGGTTCCAACAGAGACAGTGAATTGACTTCACTGAAATTTTCTCTCCTATTGTGAAGATGACTACCATCAGAGTTATCTTGAGTATAGTAGCTGCAGAAAATCTTCATCTAGAATAGTTAGATGTGAAAACCGCATTTCTACATGGAGATCTTGAGGAAGAAATCTTTATGGCACAACCAAAAGGTTTTGAAGTACAAGGCAACGAGAATCTTATATGCAAGCTTCATTAAAAATTGTATAGATTGAAACAAGCACCAAGATAATGGTACAAGAAGTTTAATGAGTTTATAAGAAACTCAGGATTTCACAAATGTGAAGATCATTGCTGTTATGTGAAGAAATATGTTAACATTTATATCATTCTTGCCTTGTATGTTGACGACATGTTGATTGTTGGTGCTAATATGGTTGAAGATACAATTGTCAGAAAATTTTGAAATGAAGGATCTTGGTCCAGCCAAGCAAATTCTTGGAATGAGAATTTCCAGGGATAGATCTGAAGGTATTCTGAACTTATCTCAGGAAAAATATATAGAAAAAATTGCTTAGCAGGTTTAATGTTGGAAATGCTAAAACCAGAAATACACCTTTCGGAACTCACTTAAAGTTCTAAAAAAGGCAATCTTCTTAGACAGAGGAAGAAGAAAGTCACATGTCTAAAGTGCCATATGCATCTGTAGTAGGGAGCTTGATGTATGGTATGGTTTGCACCAGACCTGATATAGCACATGCGGGAGTTGTGAGCAGGTTTCTATAAAATCCCGGAAAGGAGCATTGGGAAGGCGTGAAGTGGATATTGAGATATTTGAAGGGCACTTCAAAGATGCATTTGTCTTTTAGAAGAAGTAATCTCACTTTACAGGAGTTTTCTTATGCAGATTTGGGAGGTGATTTGGATGGTAGAAAGAGCACAACACGCTATATTTTTACGTTGGATGGCACAACTATCAGTTGGAAGTCCAAACTTCAAGAAAGAGTCTCCCTTTCAACCACTGAAGCTGAGTATGTAGCTATCTCAGAAGCAGCAAAGGAGATGATATGGTTGAAGAACCTTCTAAAAGAATTAGGAAAACAACAAGATGGCTCTCCATTGTTCAGTGACAGTCAAATGGCCATTTGTCTTGCTAAACATCCAATTCTTTATTCCAGATGCAAGCACATTGAATTGAAGTATCATTTTATCAAAAACTTGATAATTGATAAAGAGGTGTTTTTGTTGAAGATTGCAAGTGTAGAGAATCCAGCTGATATGTTGAAGACTTGTCTTTGCATTGCCTCAAGTAGCCTTTGAGAAAATTGATGATGAAGGCACTACACTAGGTGGTAATGTAAATCAAACCCCGACTAGGAGAATTGTTAGTATTATGGTGCTTGATTTAGTCCCACATCGATTAGAATTATGAGATGTGGTTCTCTATTTTACTATATAAGAGACCCTATGTAAATCTTTGAGATACACCAAAAATAAAAATACTTCCTAGTGTAGTCGTGGACGTAGGCATACACATTGTATGCCAAACCACGTTAAATTCTCTGTGCCTATTTTTCTCTCCTGTATTCTTTCCTTTTTGCCTTCTTCCTAACAATATGTAGTTTCTCACTCACTTTTTCATTGTTCCCACTCATGTTGCAAATATGATTTGACTTTTTTTTTTCAAAAATCACCTAATGCAAGCAATAAGGGTTGATTTGTGTAACTTATAATCAAATTTGTGGTACATAAGAAGTACATCCAATTTGATGAGAAAACAATATTGATTAGAAAATTTTAAAAAAATTGTATGAAAATTAATACGTAGCTCCCCACTTACTTGTTTATTGTGTCCCACTTATTTGCATATATGGTTTGACCTGTTTTTTTTTTCAGGTATAAGATGAACCTTTGTGTAATTGATGAAATAGATTCGACTATTTTTTTTTCCACAAGATTCTAGCTCACAAATCAAGTAGGCTTTTCACATGGATACTACCACACTAATAGAGAAGTCGTGTACAAAAATTATGAAGTATTAAGAGAAGGCATATTTTAAAAATTTATGTAATATGTAATTATATACTAATTACTTATTTAATAATGTTATTATGTTAACATTTGTTGAGTAAATATTTCAAAAGAATTTGAAGTCATGCTACGTAAAACCTTTTTGAGTGCAA
>Ga0214542_1010651_pt1 | contig 13251 bp, 6 predicted proteins | sample CNSS1metaG_FD_160096 | JGI IMG/M metagenome (GOLD analysis project Ga0214542, IMG submission 160096) | Root nodule microbial communities from cowpea collected in UCLA plant growth center, Los Angeles, California, USA - CNSS1 | ecosystem: Host-associated > Plants > Roots > Nodule | place: USA...
ACGGGATAATTAAAATGCATCGCTTGTTGATCGATTTGGGCCAGTCTATTGTTCGTGAAATATCACCTAAAGAGCCAAGAAATTGGAGCAGAGTGTGGAGCTGCAAGGATCTACAAAAAATACTGTCCAATAACAAGGTACAATTGTTTTTAATTATAAAATTTTGTTATGTTCACATTTATCTAGGATATACAATATTGAATTTTGTTTAACAGCAAGTTTCGGTGTGTTCCTTTTAAGTTTTACTAGTTTTATTTTTGTTTCCTTAAGGTTTCTCTTTTTTAACCAAATTGGTCCTTTAGTTTATTACACCAAGTTTGGTCAACTTGATGATAAATAGTCTCTTGGTGTACCAAATTGATAAAAAGTGTGGTCTGCGTCAGGTCTGGCTCAAGTTAGGAGCCCTCGCTCAGGCGAGAGGAGTGCTCTCACTCAAGCTGCAGGCTCTTGCTTAGGTGAGACCGCGAACAAACACCCTAGGAGATTTTGCGAACGCTCGCTTAGGCGAGGCCATCTCGCCTAAGCGAGATGGTCTTTCGCTCAAAAACTCAGTTTTTCCGCCTAGGTGAGATAAGCTCGCTTAGGCGAAAATAGCAATTCTCTCTCACTGTTCCACGCCTGCAGAGCCAGATATTCATCCAAAATAGCAACTAATGCATACTCATTTCATCGTGAACACCGCACAAGCACCAAAAATGCAAAACAAAACCAAATCTAGGCAAAATTGAATTTAAAATACGAAACCCTAGCTTCCCTTACCTGGAAAGAGCGAGCAGAGTTCTTTGACACTTAAGCAAATGAGTACAACAGCTCCCGAAGCAAATTCGTAAGCTGAAAAACAACAGAACAAATTCAAAATGGGTTACCATGGAAACCCTAGTTAGAATTATAATGACAGAGCTCGAAATAAAGAAAGTACGGTGGAGAATCAACTTACGTGGACTCGAAAATGGAGTTGAGCTATTGCGAAGACGAGTAAGACCCAAACCCTATCAGAACTTCTGTGGAGACAAAAGGAAAGAGTAAGAGCACTGATTTTGGAAGTGAGTGCAGAATGAGGGTGTTTGGCTGCTTTAGTGGCCTTGGCACCCTATGGGCTATCCTTAGGCCCATCTACTTAGGATGAGCCCTTACAACTTAGGACAAAAAAGCAAAGAAATAAAGTGGGCCTTACGCACATGACTCGAGATACAAAAGCTTTTGTTAATATGAAATCCTCATTTTCCTCACAATTTAAATTAGGCAATGGAAAGTAAAGGGAAATAGAAGACAAAGACAACATTGGAGTTTCAAAATAGCAAGGAGATAAGGTAATTCATGACACTCTTTGTGTACAAACACTAGATGAAAATATGTTGAACATTGGACAACTTTTGAAACACGGGTATACTTTTGGAATTGAGAATCGAGAGTGAAGAGTTTTTTATTCAGAGGACAAATTGTTCCTACGGTTAAAATGAAAAATAAGATAAGCTTTCCACCTTCTCTTTATTATGAGAAAGAAAACTCAACTTGTTGGCTAGAGAAAACGGTGACTCTTGTCCATGACACGAGACTTAGGTAGTTAAATTACAGTGATCTTATGTTCTTTTGAGAAAACATAAGTTCTTGTTGTTTGAGAAAGAACCGCCTAAAGAATTTTTTTCCCCTTAAGGATGTTAATACAACAATATGCATGCTGAACAAAAGTCTGAAGAAAGCTTGAACTTGGGTGACGTCAAATTGGATATGTAGAGTTTACAATTTGAAGACGGAGGTGATAATCAATCAAAATGTCATATTTAATGAGAAAGACGTCTTGGAATTGGTTGAAAGAAAAGGTGGGAGGAGAAAATAATTTCATCAACTATTTTGAAGCAAAGTTCAACACTTGAAAACGAGGAATATGAAAATAAACAATTAGCCCCAAATATAACAAGTTCCTCATCCTCTCATCAAATGCCTATAAATGTACGCAATTACTTATAAATGTGCTAACGTTTTCGTTCAACTTTTCAATGTTGTAGCCAGCAGAAAATCTGGAAGCCGTAGTTCTTAGTGAGTTGGAATACTTTAAAACAGCCTTGAGCGCAGATGGGTTTTCAAACATGAGGCATCTTAAGTTGCTCAAGATCAATCTTGTCGACTTTTCCGGAAGCCTGGACTATCTTCCTAGTGAATTAGGATATCTATGTTGGCCTTATTATCCTTTTAAGTCTTTGCCACCTCGTTTTCTACCATACAAGCTTGTTTCGTTGTCCCTGGTTTATAGCAAAATCAAACAATTATGGGAAGATACAAAGGTACAGTTACATATTATTCTTTTCTGTTTTTTAAATGAACAATCAATGTATTTATGTTCTTCTGTTTGAAGAATAATATATCAGAAGTCATTTTTATGATTGTTTTGAAAAAACGATGTATAGATAGTTATGGACTGATATATATTTACATGCCTTTTTGAGAGCTGTAACAAGACAGATAGATAGATGCAACCAGTACTAGTATGCATGTCAACATAGAAAATAAAGAAACAAAAGAAAGATAAATGTCATTATTGACTTTGTTTCCTTTTATTGGCCTTTCAGCCTTTACACAATTTGAAGCGTTTGGATCTCTCTTTTTCAGAAGACCTAATCAAGACGCCAGATTTAGGGGAGGCCATAAATCTTGAGTGGCTAAGTCTGAGAAGATGTACAAAAATAAGGGAGATCCATCCATCCATTGGTCTTCTAAGAAAACTTTTTTATGTGAATTTGGAAGGCTGCAAAAGTCTTATAAAGTTGCCAAATTTTGAAGAGACCCAAAATCTTGAAATACTAGATCTTGAGAGATGTATAAAACTAGAGAAGATCCATCCATCCATTGGTCTTATAAGAAAACTGACATTTTTGAACTTGAAAGACTGCGAAAGTCTTACCATGTTACCACATTTTAGAGATGACCTAAATCTTGAAATACTAAATCTCCAAGGATGTATGAAGCTGAGGCAGATCAATCCCTCCATTCACCATCTAAAAAAGCTTGCCATTTTGAATTTCGAAGGCTGCAAAAGGCTAGTATGCTTGCCCAACACCATATTATGCCTCAGTTCTCTCAGTTATCTGAATGTCTCGGCCTGTTCAAATCTGTCTTATATCCAGATATTAGAAGAAGCAAGGGATGAAGGTCATTTGAAGAGGCCTTGTGTAGGTGAAGCTTCTGTAAGATCATCCATCATGAAAAGGTGGTTTAAGTGGCCTTTATACTTGTTGCATTCAAGAACACATAAAGATTCAGTTAGCCACTTGTTGCCTTCTCCCAATTTCTCATGCATGCGTGAACTTGATCTAAGTTTCTGCGCTTTACTTGAAATTCCTGATGTTGTTGGAAATTTATACAGCTTAGAAAGGCTAAATTTAAGTGGAAATAGTTTTTCTAAACTACCACACCTCAAGGAGCTTTCCAAACTGTATCATTTAGTTTTAAGGCATTGCGAGCAATTGAAATATTTGCCTGAGCTCCCTTCACAAACTTACTTGTCATCAGTAATTTACAAACGGCCATGGACAACAACAGAATCTCCAGTATGGGTAAACGCACCAGCAAAACCACCTATAAATTTTATACCCTCAGGTATAGAAGTTTTGAATTGCCCAAAGTTAGTGGAGATTGAAAGGGAACGCTGCACTGAAATGACTGTTTCATGGATGATACAAATACTTCAGGTCTGTAGGCTCCTTCTATCTCTTTCTCTATTTTTTGTGTCTATAAATTGCAGGAACTAACATAGTTTTGTCTTTGGTACCAGGCGCAACGCCGCGTAAATCCGTTGTCCATACCAATAGAACCACTTTTTTCAAGTATTATTCCTGGAAGTGAAATACCACGGTTGTTCAACCACCAGAATGAGTGTAGCATGTCAATAAGCAGTCATGCATCTCCCTTTGGGCATGACTATATGGCTGGTGTGTTTTGTGTAGTATTCAGAGCTCGGTGTAAAAGGGGGATTGTTTCACCAATGTGTCATCCAATAGCAAAAGGAAGGTATAATGGTAGTAAGATTCGAATGGTTCTTGATGATGATCTAGCCATCAAGGACAATTATTCAGATTACATGTGGATAGTCTTTTTGGATGAATATGAATTCAGTCAATATCAGGACTCACCTTTGTATGATGAAATAGTTGCATTAGTCGGGAATGATTTTGATATTGATGTGAAGAAATGCGGGTATCGTCTGATATATGATCTGGATCTAGAATTATCAAACTTAGCAATGATGCATGGTGGAAATTTGTCGGCCTTGAAGAACGAGCATTTGGCAATTGAAAAAAACAAGTAGCAACACTACATTTGCACTGCAGTTCGTTCACAAATAAGAGTTGAAGGTATGGACGACTACTGAAACAAGTCTTTTTCATATTATTTGGTTTCTAAAATTTTGATAGTCTTATTGGCCAATTTTACTATAGCAACTTCAATGGGGCAGTGAGCAATTTAATGATTTGTCGTTCACTCAGCTTTAGATGCTTCCAAACCCTCAACTTTAGTTTTCCATAATAACGTTCTTCATCTGACCCTATAGGATCATTCTGTTGGTATGCATGTCGTTAGGTTTTGATGAAGGTAGAACTTTAGGGATTCCAAAGCATAACTAGAATCCAAAGAAATATATTGATTTGAAAAAAGATTACTAAAATTGTGTAATTGAAATTTCAACGTGTCCTACTCTGTTTAGAGTTTGCTTTCTTTAGAGTTTGCTTATTTATAGAAATGCCTTGCACCCAATAAATATAATTGCCATAAAGAAAAAAAAATAACATATCTAAATGTTTGAACGATGTATTTACTTATGTCATAAGAGCTTATGTCACATTTCCAAAGAAAGGTTGTAAAGATTACTGAAGAATGAAGTCCTTCCGGATTTTTCTTTCACTTATCTAAATGTTTGTGTGGATTGTATTACAGGCAACAAAATAAAATACGCAAAGAAAGGAGGCATAAAAAGCACTAAAATTCTTGAAAGTATACACATTGATATATGTGGATTGTTTTATGTAAATTCTTTCAATAAAGAGAAGTACTTCATCACCTTTATTGACAATTTTTTTTTCACGTTATGAGCATGTCTATTTATTGCATAAGAAATCTCAAGCAATGAATGTATTCAAAGTTTATATAAATGAAGTGGAAAAACAATTAGACAGAAAGGTGAAAATGGTCAGGTCAGATAGAGGTGGTGAGTATTATGTAAGATATAATGAAAGTGGATGCCATTCTAGTTTGTTGTCTAAGTTCCTTGAGAAACGAGGTATTTGTGCTCAATACACAATGTTGGGCACACCACAACAAAATGGTGGGTCATAGAGGCATAATCGAACCTTAATAGATATGGTTAGAAGTATGTTAAGTAATGCATATTTACATGTATTGTTATGGATGTATGTTTAAAGATTTTCATGTATTTGTTGAACAAGGTTTCTAGTAACGTTATTCAAAAGACTTGTTTTGAGTTATGGACAAGTAGGAAACCTAGTTTTAGACACATGCATGTTTGAGGTTGTTAGACAGGAGTAAGAATATACAATCTGCAAGAAAAAAAATGGATGCAAGAACAATTAATGGATACTTCATTAGTTATCAAGAAAAATCAAAAAGCATCATAAAAAGCATGGCAAAGAAGGACAAAAAGTTATTAAACAAGGCTGACAACCTAATTGTTTGTAGCCTTGATGATAGGGGTTGAGGCAAGTCTCGAAGGAAAAGACCGCAACTTGACTATGGATTAGGATTGAGAGATTCTACAAGACGAAGTCCTTGGTGAATCATTTGTATTTGAAGAAAGTGTTGTGCTCATAAAGATGAATAATGAAAGGAAAATTAGTGAACAACTAGATGAATTCAACAAGTTGATAACTGATTTAGAGAATATTGATGTGCATATTGATAATGAGGATAAATATTGTTGTTATTGTGTTTATTGCCTAAAATGCGCAACTAAAGCAAATATTTCAATAAAGTCTATACCTTCTTTATGTCTCTAGCCTTTTCGATGTAGCTTTTTATTTATTACCACTGTGCCACTTTGATTAGATGGAAGTGACACTAAAATCCAAATATTGTTTATAGTAAACTAATTTAGGTCTCCATCCATGAGTAGAATCTAATCTTTCATATAACAATGCCTCTTTTATATTATTGGTGTCAATGCCATTACAACTTCCCTTCTAAAAGAGGACTTGGTTTTGATGACTTCATTTGTTTCTCCCATCTTAATTGATGAGTCCACCATAGCCCCAACTATAGGCCCACATGCTCTTAAAGATCCAAGTCCACTCAAAGGCCTAATAATAAGAGGCATGCTTAGAAAGATCCAAATAGGCTTTTCTCAAGAGGGTCAAAATCATCATAGGCTTCATATGTTATTCTCATGGGCTGAAGAAGACATCAAAATATGAGAGGATGCATATTGGAGCATTAAAGTAGACTTTATTTTAGGCCAAATGTTAAGCAATGTTTTATAGAATAAAAATACCAAAGTACTTTGTTGATTAGCCTTCAAATTGGGCTAACTCAAGCCCAATTAGAAGTTTGGCCGAGAAAGAGACTTAGAGAGCAAGGTGGTGGTGCGCATTTTCCTCATGGAGCAAGCATGGAGAGTGTGACTTGCCACATGGCTTTTGATCCTTCACTCCTTTGCATCACACGACCATAGATCAAGCTTTCTCTCCAAGCTACATTTCCATTTCATTCGGTGTTGTATTTGCATTTTATTATGGTCAGCCATCCTACTATAAATGGGGCCTCCTTCCACTTGTATTGGGTTATTTTTGTTTGGTAATAGTCTAGATGTTGAGATCACTCCACACTATTACCTCAAGAGTCACAATTACCTCAAGAGTCATTGTTACACTAGCTTTCTCCCTTAGCTCCTCTAGCCCCTTCCCTAGGATAGTCTTCTTTCCTAGACTTTCATCCCATCCATACACTCCATAGCTACAAGAGCCTTCAAACTTGTCTCAACTCCTTCATTCTGCTGCCTTCCATGGAGCTTCTCCCTTCCAAATTGGCACAAGGAGCTTCATCATTAATGTTGTGATTTTAGTGGAGGGATTTAAATGGTCCTTCATCTTTCATTATAGCTTCATTTGATCCTTTCTCTTATATTTAATCATTGCACTACATCAAATAGATGAATCTACGTTTGTTCTTTTTCCTCTAGTTTGTAAATCTACAAATATGCAAAAATTATTCCATTACAAGAAAATCCTCAATTAGAAACTAATTTTAGAAATAAAAAATAGTTAGTCACTATAGTGACAAATTTAGATACCAATTTAAAAAATTAAAAATTATTGGTTACTAAAATAATCACTATTATAAATAAAAAATTATAATTGGTCACTAAATTTGGTCACTAATTAATTAGAGACAAATTTAGAAACTAAGTCATTTTGATAGCCAAAATCTAGATAACTAATTTTTAGGGACCAATTTCCTTTGTTAGCCAAAACCATGGTAGTTAATTTTAAAAACCAATTTAGTGATCAATTATAATTTTTTATTCATAACAGTGACTATTTTAGTAACCATTAATTTTTAGTTTTATAAATTGGTATATAAATTGATTATTATAGTTACTAATCGTTAATCACTAAAATTGGTCATTATTTAGAAGTTTTCTCGTAGTGTTTAAGATATGATAGTTTTCTCTCAATTAAAAAAAGAAACCTTTCAATTTTACATTTATTTTTACATAGCTGTTTTATAATGTTACTTTTTTATTAAAAATATTACCAAAAGGATTTAATTATATTTTGATAAATATTTATGCCATTAATAATGCATACCACTATAGGAAATGTTTGATTACCAACTCCAGAAAACCCATGGGAAAAAAAACCGACACTAACAATTCATTAGCGTTAGTTTTGCGTGGACCAAAAACTCACCCTCCAAACTCACCTCCAGGTGTAAAAGCTATAACATTTCGGGTTAGTTTGGTAGACCGACTCAATTTGAATTTGTCTGACCACGCTAACACAATTTTTATATTTAATTAATAATTTAAGCCAATCGTTGACTCTGTATATTTATTTTTAAAAATTTATATTAGAAATAACGTCACTCCAGACTCTTTCATTTTGGCAGATAAATACCATGTAACAAAAATAACAACAATGTCATTAATTTGGAAACAATGAAAAGAGACAGAATGTAGTCATAAGTTTAACAACCATCAGCCATTATTTTTAGCTTTATAATTTCAGAAACTCAAATGCTCAATACTTTTCCATCAATTCAGCAAATGCAAGGAGAAAAACTTGGAAGCAGTTACAAGAAGAGAATTTATCAAAACCAGGTTAGCAGTGAGAATACTCTTATCCCCTTGTGACTACATCCCAAGACAAAATCCCAAGAAAAATCCAAAATTTGGCTCTTGTAACACTGAAAAAAATCAGAACCATTATGAGTTAGCTATTATGCTTTCTATGGGTCTGAGTTTCAATGTTTGGATTTGGACCCTTTTACTGATTTCAGTTACTTGTCAATGACCACATTGTCGAAAATGAGGGGCTTTATTTATGTATCTTCAAGATTTCTTCTGCAACTTTAAAAAAAAGATTCTAAAATTACTCTTTAACCATTTAATCACATTAACACATATTGCACCCAAAATTATATCTAGATATCGACTTCCGATAAGATGTTTTCGAATGTTGACAACCCATAAAGAATTTAGACTTCTGAATATAAAAAATATACATACTAAAGTCTACTTTCATAAATAAATAAATAAATATATATATATATATATATATATATATATATATATATATATATATATATTTCTCATTTATTTTTTTAAATTTAAAATTTATTTATTTTTAATTATATTTAATTTTTACTTTTATTAATTTTTTAACAAATTATATTAAAGTAAATTTAAATTAATAATAGAAAAATATAAAATAACAAAAATAAAAAAAAAATATTTAAATTAAAAATTTTAATTTCAAACAGAATTAAAATAAAATAGAAAATAATATATATGTTAACTTTATAAATAAAATAATTATAAAAATACTTATAAAATAAATAAAATTAAAAAATAATTTAAATTAAAATAATAAAACTTTAAACTAAAAAAGGAAAAAAAAGAAATATATATATATATATATATATATATATATATATATATATATATTTTTTTTTTTTTATTTTTTTTTTTTTTTTTTTATTTTTTTTTTTATGTTTATTTTTTTTTTTATTTTTTTTTTTTTATTTTTTTATAGTCTAATATTTTATTTTTTGTTATATATTTTAAAAATAAAATAAAATATTAATATTGTAACACCCCATTTAAATAAATACCTTACTTAAATGACATGTCACACAGATAATATAGAGACAAGGTCCCGGAGTCTAAACATTACGCCTTACAATATCCAAGGTACAAAAGAAAAGACAAGGCACACCACGATGCCGATACAAAGTATAGTAAAGAGATCAACAGTAGTACAAAGTAGAAACTCCGAGACAAGATATTACATGGGCCGTAGCCCTAAAAGAAAAGCCCAAGCAAAAGGAATCCAGCCCAAGCAGGCTATGTAGCGGAGTCACCATTTCCCTGCTGGCCACTAGGATGTATCGCATCAGCTCACATCAATAAATTGATGATCATCACAAAAAGAGAGAACCACACAAGCAAGACATACAACAAACAAAAGGGTAAGTTAGAGAAGAAAATGAGTTATCATACAGTTACATAGAATTTTATAGTTCAAGATGCATAGGCCAACCAATCATGTTATGACTTGCAAACAATACACTAAGACTCAAACACGACTCATCCGGATACATATAATTAGTTGGATTCAGCGGATGCTTGCGGCTTTTACTGCTCTACCGAGCTAAATGTTCCAGTGTCTCATCCCCCACACACAAGGTTAGCCCTTAATGGGTTTCAGGCCTCTTGCTACTCTCACCACTAGAGTCAGTACGCTCTATGTGAAACTAACTGACTCTTTAGAGTGTCAGGATGCAATCCTTACCTTGAATCCTTACTAAATTATATAGATAGGGAACCACCATGAACTCCCATTAACAGGGGTTATGGAATTACATCCCGACCAACTGAGGCACCACCATGAGGTCTCACCTAGAGGCTCATGGAATTACGCCCTAACCAATGAGGCACCACCACGAAACTATCGTGGAATTACGCCCTAACCACATACAAATCATATTTCACCATCCAAGTATGTAACTGTTACGCATACAAATTTCATGCCAACATTTATAACCAACCTCCATACATATTCCATACCAAAACCATACCAAACTCATCAGTTTTAGCCCATGAATCATTCCATACATGCAACATGCCCAAATCATGTCAAACTCATCCATCATAGACCATAAATCATCTCACTCATACACAATCACCCAATTCATGCTTTAAAAGTATAATCAATACAAACATATGGCCAACATTCAAGAACAAAGAAACAACAGAACAAGCACACTCCTCGCCCAGCTCCTCGCTTAAGCATAAAGGTCTCGCTCAAGCGAGAGGGACTCTCACTCAGGCGAGCTCCTTTCGCCTAGGCGAGATCTTGACAAACAGAAATAGTGGCCTTCTGCACTTTCTCGCTTAGGTGAGACATCCTCGCTTGAGCGAGACATTCCCTCGCTCAAAACGAATATGGGTCGCCTGAGCGACAACTCGCGCAAAAGACCTGGGCGAGCCTCTGTTAGTCTCGCCTAGGCGAGACACGCTCGCTTGGGCGAGAAAACCAGTGCTCACCTGACAACAAGTAGTTATGACTTGAAAACGAGAAATCTTAACTTCCCTTACCTGGAAAGAGCTACTAAAGGGAATCATGAGTATGAACAGAGAAGCACCACAACTCCTAGGGCAGTTTCGCGAGCTAAAAAGATTGTGATAGGGATTAAGCATGTGAGCTAGGGAGAATCCTAACTAGACTACAAAAGCAAACCAGAGAATGAAGATATGAGTTGGAGGCTAACTTACATGGAGGAAGAACAACGTGGGACAAGCTTGCTACTGCGTAGGAACAAACCCTAGCAGAGGTTATGTGGAGAGAAAATCAGAGAGTTAGGACACTGATTAGAACACTAAATAAAAGTGGGCTTACAAATATGTATTTATATATATATATATATATATATATATATATATATATATATATATATATATATATATATATATATTTAATATTTTAAATAAAAAAATAAAATAGTTATATGTATATATACATATTAATTATTTATTTCTGAAATATATATTAAACAAATGAATAAAATCTAAAATAACAAACTAAATGAAAATAATTAAAATTGAAAAGAAATTAAACTTTAAATAAAATTAAATAGAAATAGAATAAATTTTTCATTTTTCGTTTTTATTTTTATTTTATTTAAAGTTTAATATATATATATATATATATATATATATATATATATATATTTATATTTTTTTTTTTTTTTTTTTTTATATATATATTGAGAACTATGAAAACATAACAAATACATAAAATAAAGAAAACATTTAAATTTAAAAAACATAAACTTTAAATAAAATTAAAAAAAGTTTAAACAAAATTAATATTTTTTTAATTTAAAGTTTAAGTATTTTTAATTTAATTTATTTTTTAAGTATTTTTAATATATATTTAAAAAATAAAATTAAACATTAATATATATATATATATATATATATTTTTTTTTTAAATTTCGATATTCTTTTATTTAATTTGTTAAAGCATTACTTGTTTTTTAATTAATAAATTTATTTATTTTTAATATATATGTGAAAACACACATACACACACACACATATATATATATATATATATATATATATATATATATATATATAATTATTTTATTTTTTTTATTTTTGTTTTTATATTTTGGTTTTTTAATTTTTTAATGTTCATTTTTTTTATTTTATTTGTTTTTCAATTTTTTATTTTCTTAATATATTATTTAAAAAAATTGAAGAAAAATTATATATATAATTTTTGAAATTTATGAAATATGTTAACTGACTTCGAAATATTATAATTTTCTTAACGGCTTTTGAAAAATGATAATTTTTTTACTGAATTTTGAAATTCGTTAATTATTTTTAATGAAATTTAGTAATTTTTTTAATCGGATGGCATAATTTAATAAATTTTTTAACCAAATTTCAGAATCTAATACTACTTTAATTAGGTTTTGAATTTCGGCAACTGTGTGTGAGGTGTACTGGTGAAAGAAGGTAATTTCGGTCACCGGTTTTTCTTCTTCCGAAAATGATTTGTATACAAAGTTTATTTTAACAAAGCACTTCGTGACTTTTTTTTTTTTTTTTTTTTTTTTTAATTTTTAATTTTAAAAATTATTTGGATTATATTTGTGTAAAATTTAAATGTTGTCTTCTTTTCTTTTGCAGATGAATAAGAAAATCTATTTGTTGGCAAAGTTTATTTTAACAAACTTTCACAAGGTTTTACATTGACTTTTGTTTTCTCTTTAATATCTTTATTTCAAAAATTATTTTAATCATGTTTTTATAAAATTTAAACATTATCTTCTCTGACTTTGCATATGAACGGAAAATGACGTGAAAAAAGAAAACCAAAAGTTATATAGGACTTTATCAAAGTTTGTTAAAATAAAGTTTGTCACCAAATCGTTCATATGGAAAGTGAAAAAAAACAATATTTAAATTTTACACAAATATGATCCAAACAATATTTAAATTTTGGACAATGATATGTTTGATAATTAAATTTTGATAATTTTTTCGTAAAAAGTGACATCTTTTAATTAATTTAAAAATAAAAAAGAAATAAAAAATAAAAAATTGTAGTACATCAAGTTGTAAGATAAAATTGTCACATTTTAGTTGTTAAAATATTATTTTTCTTAAATTTTATACAAATGATCCAAATAATTTTTGAAATAAAAAATTAAAGAGAAAACAAAAGTCATGTAATAATTTGTCAAAATTTGTTAAAATAAACTTTTGTCAACAATTCGTTTTCCATTTTAAAAATGCTTGAGGTTGGTTCGGAGGAGAAACACCCAACAGAAGTCATGGATGGGAATTAAAAATTGATGAACGCAATTACGAGGAACCAAAGTGAGAGAAATTTCCAAGAAAAGACCAACTCAACGCCCACAAGACTCTGGTCAATTTATATTTCTTCAATTGTTTGTCCATACTTCGCATCTTAACTGCTCAGTCACCAAGTTTGCTTCCACTTTTGTTAC
>Ga0214542_1010652_pt1 | contig 13249 bp, 10 predicted proteins | sample CNSS1metaG_FD_160096 | JGI IMG/M metagenome (GOLD analysis project Ga0214542, IMG submission 160096) | Root nodule microbial communities from cowpea collected in UCLA plant growth center, Los Angeles, California, USA - CNSS1 | ecosystem: Host-associated > Plants > Roots > Nodule | place: USA...
AATTTAATTTTTAAAAATAACTTCTGTAAAATCATAACATAAAAATAACATTACATAATAAAATTCATTCAAAATAAAATAAGATATTGAATTAATTTATAATTTTTTTTAATAAATTAATTATAAAGATTTTATATTTTTCTCAAAGAAAGAGTAAAGAAAAAAATTAAGACAAAATAAAATAAATATTTCAATATGATAGAGAAAGAATAGAAGGTAAGATATAAAATACATAAGTCTAATTCTTATCCTAATACTAATATTTTATTTGAGGTATTTTGCTCTTTCAATCTATTATAGTTCAATAGTTAACTTAGTTAACTTAGTTAACTTAACATAAGTTTAGTTTCTTAAAGTACAGTTCAATTATTATTATGAATAGTTTAGTATATTTTAGTTTAATATAGTACAATTAACTATAGTTTAGTATAGTTTAGTAAATTATGCCCAGCCCTAGTGAGAATTATAAAGATACAATAATACAGTAAAGATACAATAATACAATATGTGACTCATAAAGATACAATAATACAATATAGAAATCAAATAGTTAATATAAAATACAAATATTTACATAAAAAAAATAGAAGAATGAATTATATAAGTATCAATCAATCAATGTATAAATTATATTAATAACGGTATCAAAACCAGTAAAAATATTTATACAATAATACAATATTTATGTATTCGTTTATATGCGTAAGTTATCTATTTGCATCTCCATGAATAAAAAATGTTTTCTTATTAAAATGTTGAACAATAAGTTAAAAAATCAATTAAAATGCATTCACAGAATGGAATGTTTTATCTAATTATAGACTGTCATGCACATTAATATTTGTGGTTAAAAAAATAAATATCTTTTGAACATTTGTAATTAATTAATAGATTATAAAAATTATTTTATATTAAAAATTTAAATAAATTATGAGTATCTTTAGTCTTTTGAACTGTAGGTAATTTGGATCTAAAATTAATTTTTGAATTGAAACAAATTTATGTAGTTTTTACATTAAATAACAAAATATTGTACCAATTATTGTTTTTTAGCTAAATCACATGACTTCAAATCGCAAAATGAATTTCATTATAGCACATTGCATGATTGAATCAAACAAAACTTCATTACCTTCATTACTAATAACACGATTTATAAGTAATGCATCACATGCCTATAGCTTTATGCTAAAGAATGTTTGAAATTGAAACAATTTTAGAATTTTAGATTACTTCTATATTGGATCAAAATTTTATATTTACTTTCTTACTTTCGGAATAAAAACATTAAAAGCTAGATTTAATTAAAACCAAAACACATACACACAAATTTTGAACTTGTTATAGTCACGGATGTCAAGAGTCAGTAGCATACAGGGATCAGCTTGCACATGAATTTTTTTCTTTTTGCGATAACTTTAATAGTGACACTTTTATGCCTTGAGTTCATGTGATAAAGTTAATCTTTATACTCATAATCCTTCAAATGAGTCTAATTTGCCCCTCTTTATCTTTTCGAAAAGAAAAATAAAAGTGCCTATATTTCTTCTTCACTTCCGATGCACAATATTTTGGTTTACTCATATTTAAGTAAGTGCTAACTCATAGTATACGTTTTGAACATTCCCAACAACCCACATTCCCAACAGAATACAATCTTCCACCTCCCCTTCAAAAACAAGTATAAATCAGAAGCAGAATGCAAAAAGAAAAAAAAAATAACTTTACTCAAAAACAACTTCCTCTGCAAAAAGGGACTCCAATAAACTTCGACGACAAAGAAAAAAACCCCAAACACTAACGCGACGAAGCTTACCAAGCCACTACACCAAAAATGGATGGCTCATTTTCAAGGCAATGGATATGGAGGCACAACGCACGAAGGTTTCCACTAATGGGTAAACCCACACTTGCAATGAACAACACCAATACAAAAAATGAATGACAAAATGGGGTTTGAGAATGAACAGTGACAAGAGGAAGAATAAAGATTCAACAAGATTGATCATCTTTTCAATAGTTTGTCTGTCGTGGTTGAGGATGACGAAAACGTGTTCTCCACTTCAATAACGACACTCACGGGTTTCTCCCTTCATGCCTCTCCCGCTACCATTCAAGCATGAAATAGAAAGCGGAAACACTTTTGCCTTTCATACAAAGCCAATGTGCATTTTAAAATAAAATTAAAAAAAAAAATAGAAAGTAGCAATGACACATCAGGTTGTGAGAGAAGTTATAAAAGTTAGTATGTTACTATATATTTTTGTAATGATAATGAATATGTACAGTTGGCTACAAACCATTTAGATGATGATATTCATGACTCAAATGCATGAGTTGAAAAAATAATTAATAATAAATTTGTTCTTAAAGGTAATGACTTTTTATATTCAAAGTTATTTTGAATGCATGTATACTTGACTCGTATTTGATTTCTTAATATTATTTTCTTAAAAGGTGATGATATATGACTTCCTCTTATCAATTTCAGGTTAGGAAGGATAAGCTAGGTGACAAAATTACAGCTCTTCATCTCGTTTGAACATTTTGGAAGGTAATAATATCCTAACTTATTCAATCAAATTACACATTCTTCATATATAAAAAGAACCTATCATAAAAAGTTTTCCCATCCACATGTTTAAGAATATTTGAATTGACATTTTTTGCACTTATAACCTTTGTCCTTCACAAGGAGTAATGGTAACTCAAATGGTTGAACATGTTGGATGGTGTAGAAAGGATTTGGATTTGAATCTTGTATAATTCACATGTTCTCCCCTTCTTTTGTACACAATACCATATCTATCATGGTCATTCCAAATTGACTCATGTTTCATTTGAACACAATACTTGACTCATGTTTTGAATTGAATCATTTGATGTGCAATGAATTTTATGTTCTTGTCCTTGATCTTGTGACACGGATTTTTAATTGGTCTGTTTGAACGTGATACTTTGCATCGATTTACTGATTATCATTTGATATTTTATATAACTATACTTGACTGGTAGGTCTTGTTATTATATGCTAGATTTGGTCCTCTTGATTATCCATTAAACATTATCAAGTTACATGCAGAAGACAAATTAAATTCATGTTTTGTAACTCAACCTTTTTCCTAATACTATTCTTTAAAGTTCTTTTGCTCATCAATATCACAATCGAGGGTCCTTGTCATTCTTTACTTTTGAAAATTATTAGTTATCACAAATCTTGTATATAGTTCTGCTTATCTACCTTTTCCCTCTCATTAATTTTTTGAACTGTTTTATATTTCCTTTTTATTTTGGTTTTCTCATCTCTTCCCTGTAAAATTAATTAATATTAGTACTTTCTGTATATCTAAATTAAAGCACTGGTCGTGATATTACTTTTTCTGTTTTTTAATTAAAAAATTCAACTGAGGCACTATCTTCCTCACTCCTGTTTAAATCAATTGTTTCACTTTGTCAATCCTTGAATACAATGACGGAACTTTGATCAAAATTGTAGGTAGGCCAAATTATTTTTTTTATATATAAATCATTTTTTTATATTAAAAAATTTTATTTTTTTATATTATTTTTTCTATTCAAAACAAGCACGTACGATAATAGAATCTAAAAAAAATATTAAAATATATATATATATATATATATATATATATATATATATATATAGAAGTGTAATATAAAGTTTATTATCAACAATCATATATTAAAAACCAGCAAAAATTACTATAAGTAACTTCTAAAATCTGGAATAATTGAATCAGAAATGAAGTTTATTGTAACATCCCTTGCAATATAGATTATTATAGTGCTTGCTATAAAAACTTTTAAAACCTATAAAAAACACTTAAAAAAAGATAAAACATGTTGATGACAATCAACTCAATGCTAATTATAATTTAATGAAAATCAACTCAATTACATGTAACAATGAAAAAATTTGATTCAAAATAATATGCGGTATGTTTTAATGGCGAATACCGAATACTCTAACCATGAAGGAAATAAGCTAAATCATGTGTATTAAAATCTTCTTGGATAACCCATCTTTACTAGACAACAAATGATTTTCTAGATGCATTTGATATGGACTCAATTTTAGATAAGTCATTCGTACCTCAATTTGATTTGGTGGGTATTGTCCAATTTGAGGACATTTACCCAAATCACGTTCTAAAGTATTTTCAAATCCATTATATGTATCTTTACGAACTTTATAGAGTTGTTTTTCATTTTCTTTAATTTTTGGATTATGGTGAAGTTTTTCAAGTTTAGATGACGTAAATGCATTTTTTTCATCTTCATCACAAACATTCCTCTTGTAAAAAGAATCAATTTTTCTACTCTTTATCATAATTTTTCTAATATAAATTTGTCACATTTCACCTATTTAGTAAAAGATAAAATTATGAATACCCCAAATTAAATCTCAAAATCAAGACTCAATATTTTAAGAAAATTAACACCTTCTAAATAATTAGCTTCCCTTATCTTAAAGTAGATTCCTAATATTGTTTTTCCCTTCACTAGTGCAGGGAAGGGAAATGACATCGGTTATTTTCACCTTTTGGCTTCGGGTGCACACTCGAGGCATATACTGCCGAGGCATATTTGATAGTTACTGCCTCAGTTTCTGCCTAACCGAGGCCAAATGGGTATCAGAAATTAAAAAAAAATTGAATATACTTTCTGTGAAGTTAGTTACTAATTACTTCAGTGAAGCCAACATTCTAGCAGAGCTTGAGTTATCACGTTCAGGTTTCAAATTGCTGCTTTCAAACTATATAACATGTTTTTACATGTTCTTTTTTGTTGAAGATATTTGCCATGAAGAAGATAAACATGGCACAAATGTCTTTCAAAGAAGAGGAAAAGCTCTAGGACGTCATTTGCACGGTTTCCCAACTGAAGCACCCCAACATCGTAGCACTCTAAATGACGCCCTTCACAGTAAGGCATGCGAACCTCTATCATGGGTTCACCGTCTCCGGATTGCTCTAGGTGTTGCTCAGGATCCAGAGTAAGTTCAATGTGCACCCAAATTCAACCACATACAAAAAAAAAACGCAAAAAAAAAGTGATAGAGCTGAATTAAAAACGAAAAAAAAAACGTAAAAATGAACTGTACAAAGGGGCGAGATTCACAATGGCAACGGAGGAGCAACAAGAACGGTCAATTGGATGGCCAACCGGTACGGTGGAGGGGCAAAACACTGGTGGTGCAATTTGGGACTAAACCAGCATTGGTTTTTCGAAGGTTGAAGACGCTGGAACAATGTTGCGATTTGGGATTTTAAAACCTAACTAGCTTTACTACCTCGGTTCATTTGATACTGAGGCATAAACATGAATAGTCCTCGGTTCAAAGCATAACCGAGGCATATTCTCACACAAAATAACAAAAAAAAAAGGCATGTGAAAAAATTCTGCCACTTATAGGCCTCGGGTGAAATAGCCCGCTACAGTAAACATTTATATGTCTCGGTTTAGTGGGACCCAAGGCATAAAACTGTCTCATTATTTTCAAATTTTAAAAAAGCAAAGTTGGAGTTTTTGGAGACATTACTGCCTCGGTTGAGAATATAACTGAGGCATAAACATTCATAGGCCTCGGTTGTTTGGTAAACCGAGGCATAAAAGTTGTTTTAAATCACAAAAATGCCACCGCATCTCTATCTGCCTCATTTGCACGATAATTGAGACATATAGGACGTTGTCTAAACATGAAACTGCACTAGTAATTATACAACTTCAAAAGATAAAATAGCTCTATTTACACAAAGAGAGTTTGATCAACAATTAGAGCATGATTTTATGATCATAAAGATATACCTAAAGCGTAAAAAAATCACATACAAGAGGAAAACATATTGTTTCAAAAAAAAAGTAAAAAATGAACTTACTCAAGAAAAAGAATTGTACGGTCCAAAATATTCCTTAACTCCTAAATTTTGCTGTGGTACCGTTTGATTTTGAAAATGATAAGCGATTGATGATAAAAATTGGAATAGAAAGCTATAAGTTTCACATGTGCTTTGTGCTTTTTGGGTCATAAAATATGCTCTCGTCTACCGTATACCTATACCATCAAAGTTTAGAGAGTGAAGATTTGAAACAAAAGAGCACATTAAAAGATTCTCATGACAGTGACAATAACCGAAAGTTAGTCCTTAATCCTTTTTCCGCATTAGCTTTACAAATGTGTATCTCTATCTTTTTAAATTGATCTAATTTTTCGAATACATTGTTGAATCACCTTCCCCAAACGATTAGTATTTTGTTTTCTCTCATAAATCATTAATGCTTTAGTTTCTCCAAACATAAGACATGTAATTTTTTTTTCTCTCATGCATTGGAGTAGATCTTTTCACCATCCGTTTTTGCAATCAAACCTTACCACCACAATGTATTTTTGAAATGACACTACAAAAAAACTTGTATTTATCTACAGCTAAAATTCGTAGATAATGAAAAAAAACCGTGGGTAATCAGAAATTATCCACGGACTACCGACAACACAAGATTCGTAGGTGATCAGCTAGTAGGTAAATTATGTAACATCCCTAGGGAATATTACTAAAAATATAAATAATAAAAGAGATAAATATATTAATAGTCATCTAGATAAAAATCCCAACGCAGGAAAATTTAATTTCATGAAAACACGCGCTGAAACTTATAACATAATTAGTCAAGTGTTACAAGTTCTCGTTATTCGTGTTTATAATAAAAACATAAAGTAATACATGTAAGAGAAAATTCTAGCTCTAATCCCACGCTAGCCCTCACTCCGCCATCTGAACATCCTCAGCACCACCTGTATCAACATCTGCTCCCGTGTAACGAATTACACGATCATCGCCACACACAAACAGAAAGGGTGAGCTGAGAAAATAAAATAACAAGCATATAAAACATAAGATAAATCATATACCCATCTTATTCATTGTACATAATTCTTGGCCAAGACCTTAACCCTAAGACTTATCAGTCTTCACATCATACTATTAGTTAGCCTTGGACTCGGGAACATGATGCTCACACGAACCTGCTCGCTCGTGGTCCTACCTCTACGAACCTCCCCGCTCGTAGTCCTGCTCTACGGACCTACCCGTCCGTAGTCCAACACATGTGATCCACCAGCCACGTACCTCCCTGCACGTGGCATCTCTCAACGTGAGCATGACACATACGAACCTACCTCGCTCGTATCCCCACGTGAGAGTAACTGGATATGAACCTTCCCGCTCATATCATCACATGTCCTCCACCATCCATGAACCTACCCGCTCATGACACAGCATCTCCCGATCCAAACAAAGCATCATCGTTAACTAAAAGCAACACACCAAGAAAGCAAGAACAACAGCATTTTCGCCTGGCTCGGCCCACACGCCGCTAGGCGAAACTGTTCCAGACCGCCTGGCGGTACCAGCTCACCGCCAGGCGCCAGAGCCCTTCCAGCGCCACTGTCTGACCGCTACCGCCTGGCGGAACACACCGTGCCGCCAGGCGCCACTCAAGGCATAACTATCTCCTACTGAGGTTATCGCCTGGCGGTATTCAGTGGACTGCCAGGCGCCATACCAGTAGCTCCCTACTACTGGTTTTGGCACCCAAAGTGGTTAATTATTCAATTCTAGAATGCTTTAGAAGGTACTGCACACTTGTTCTATCAGAGTTATTAATTTCCAGCCCTATACCCTCCCAAGTATAGCTCCTGTACCTAAAATAGAGACATTTAGGCACTTTCTCTCGTTACTCTATCACGGTGTATCACCATTGCAGTAAACAACACACTCCATTCTCTATCAAAATCACACAGTTCAGAAACATTATCAACCCTCTTCTCATCATACTTATCTCACACTCTACTGCCATGCATCTTGTTCCACACAACATTACATAATCACATGACTTACATCTAAGCTCACAAATCTCCAAAACACATAAAGCCCACAACTAACCATCAAGGGTATTTAACAACAATTATGCAGAATTCTAAGCTTTCAAATCTTGATCCATTAACTAAAGTTATTCGATTTCTTCCTTTAAATAACACAACTCTCAACAACCCATCGCATGAACATACTATCAACCTCTTTCCATTTCCATGCTCTCTTACCTAAGTATTTTATTCCTTACTGTGTCCTCCTGTAATTACCTATATCCCTCTTAGCCTCTCCTCTCACGACCACTCGAAAACAACACGCATTACGCCACTGCCCCCGTCATCGCCTGGCAGCAGGCTAGACGCAGCCAGGCGGCATATCAGAACCCAGGAAAATCTCCAGGTTGCTGCACCTGCAATGAGCCAAATTGGCCAGAATCCAATCTATACTACACAGAGAATATCACACACTAATCATACTTAATTTACTGACCCAATTTCCTTTGACATACTATCCTCAAATTCGTACCCACCATGAACCCTAATAACTCAATTCGGGTTCTACCATCCCAATAACCCAACTCCATCCTTGTTAACATATAAAGGTATTCCCAAGCACCATCAGACCCCAATTCTAACCAGTTCATACTATCAATACATAAACTCATAATCAGAAGTCTCAATGACCCTGCACAGAACGCAATTCAATAGAAAACGCAACACTGACGCGCCGCCTAGCGGATATTCATCCCTGCCAGGCGGTTTAAGCAACCAGAAACCCCAGATGATGAGCAAACAGATGAACCGCCTGCGACACATGCATGCCCGCCAGGCGGTTTCTGGGCAGAACCCAGAAAATGCGAAAACAGCGCATACCAGTCAGAGAATTCATGCAATTACGATCATACAAGGCACAACATGGTGTATACTATTAATAGCACGCGAAAACAACTCCCATTACTTGGATTTCCTGCTCTTCACTCGAATCCTTGATGTTTTCACTAACCCGAACCTTCCTCGAGTCTTCTCTTGCACTCTCACACTATCTTCCACCCTCAATTCTCTCCACTGTTCGTGCCTAACCACAAAAACGCCGCTGCCCAGTTCACTCTCAGTTTCCAGCTCTCTCTCTCTTTCTCTCTCTCTCTCACAATTATATCCCTTTTAAGTGCCCCCTTCCCATTGTAATCAAAAATGAGTTTTTGAGGTGCCTAATGACTAGACAACTACCCTTGGAATAAAGCTTTCAACCATTCGAATACCTCCCTCTGCAGCTAGGGTTTTCCTATGCCTCTCCAATGCCATGCAAAAAAATAAAAGTAATTCAAAAACAAAACATCTATTTTGGTTCTTGGCAAGACTCGAACCCACCACCAATCAGTTACCAAGTCAAGAGTGCAACTAGTTCAGCCATTTCACCTTTATGATAACTCATACAGATTTAGCAATTTTACCCTCACGTCACGCATTCAATATGTAACAAAATGCATAATTCAAATAACACATAATTGACATACATAGGACTCAAACCTAAGTCCTCTCACACAACCAAAGTACTCTCAACCACATGAGTTAGTACTTTTCCACATCATAGCTTCTCACATTTATTACCTTAAATGTTCTCATTACCTGTCCTAATTAAATAACTAATTAAATAACTATTTAATTTTCTCGGGTCTTACAAATTACCTACAGACATTTGGTCCGTGAGAAATATCAATTCGTGGATAATACATACGGACCACCACTCGTGGATAATACATACGAATCATCATCCATGGATAATTTTCTACTGCTCAACTTCTATGAATAATACATATAAACCTTCATCTGTGGGTAATATATATTGATTTTATTTTATTTTTTTAATTTGTCATGTTGGTGCCTTTCATTGTATTTTTTTCACACATATCCAAATCAAATCAATTTACAATTTAATCCAAAATTCAAATGAAACTAAAACAATCCAAATTTCAAAATATATTGAATCACAATAAGAGTAATAAAAATTAAACATTAATTAAAAAATAATGTTAATAAAGTAAACATACAAATCACTATAGAAAATATCAATTGTTTACACTGAATATTAAACATCACTCTAGCAAAAGTAAACACAAAGTTCTTCAAGAATTGATACAAAGCTCGAAATGCCTCTTGATGTTCCCTTCCTTTGCATGATCTTTCGATTTGTGATCAACTATCAAGAGAGAACCCCATTTTCATTGATATCTTTAACTCCATGTTCTTTTTCTTGAGTTTTTTCCGTTTAGGTCTTTAAAGTTAATAATTTTAAATAAATTTTTTTTCTATTTCTTTTAACATTTGACCTTTATTTTTATCTTTCGTTGACTAAATATTTCCTTTCCCAAAGTATTCAACTTTATATTTTTTTCACAGAAATATCGACAAAGTATTTATATGTATATAAATTTACTTATTTATATATTTAAAGATATATATATATATATATATATATATATATATATATATATATATATATTATATTTTTTTCAAATCTAACTTAATAAAGGAAAATAGAGGTTCATGAACTTTATTAATCTTGACAACTTATTCATAATTCTCAAATGTTCTCGCTACCTATCATACAACATTAAATTTTAATCAAATAATAAATTTTTACCAATTATTTTCCAATAATTTTATATATTTATCTGCAAGTAAAATGTAATATATTTTTTCAATCACCTATTTTGTTCTACATGTTCAACATCTAAGATCATTCTACACACATATTAAATGGTAATTTATGTTATATTCAAGTTAGATTTTAATAAAAATTGATTTCATTTATACTAGGTAAAATGTCAATGATAAATAAATTATACTTTAAAATATTTGATCATACTTAAAATATATTACAAAAACTAAAAATAAAAAATTAATAAAAATATCATTTGATAATAAAAATATTATTTAATTTTATATAATAAAATAATTATATTAAAATTTAATAACCACAATATTATTTTGACATTGCAAAAATAAATATTTTAAAAGAAGTTTATTCGAAATCATAATAATTTTTCTTAACTTCGTATAAAGTTTAATTGAGAAGCAAATTAATTGCTACAATTACCACCTGGTCCTCCAAACATGAGAAGGTAACCCTCTGGGTATCCGTCATCTCCGTAGTATCTAACATCGTAACAACTAGGATTATCAGTGAAGGAAAAAGTTTCATATGGTTTAGCTCCATGAGATTTTCTTTCATTATCTTGAATCCACGTTTCTTTAAAGTAACAAGCGTGAGAAAGAATATTATCATGAGGAAAATGTCCATATCCCATTTCAGGACTATGAGTACCAGGAGGAGTTCTTGTTCTTCCACCCCACCCTACTTGATCTGTTGAACTCATGTTCAAGAACAATTTTGCTGGAAAATATCCAATAGACTTTTTGTCTATACTTATCCACCAATTTTTTGTCACTGGATCTTGAAAACACACAAACTTTTATGAAAAATAAATATGTCGCACCTAGTGTTAATTGTGTCTACCATAAAATATGTATTTTTATCATTATACGAATTCAGTTAAAAAAGTGTATTCAAGAAATCAAAACATATTAATCACATACGAGTTAAATCTAGTTCTATCTTTTTATTATAGTGAAAATTAAATACAATGATTATGACCTGAGAAATAGAAAAGATAGACACATAAGTTGGTCCTCCATAATGAGATGTGGGGCCTATGGGTACACCAAGGTAAATTTCTTTGCTAGATTGAACAAAACCTGTACATCAAGTATTGTAACATCCTGTCTTCTTGTAGTTGTCCGACTGTAAATTTTTAACCCCATATCAAATTTTGAATAATGATATTAATATGATAAATTAATTAATTAAAATTTATTTAGGAACTATACTAAGGGCTTAATTATATCCTTATACACGAAATTGAACAGAGAAATAAAATATCCTTCAATAACCATGAAAGACTTATTAAGGGATCACATATATGTCTCATTTCTGTAAACTAAGTAATTATAAACCAAATGTAATTGATATGTTCTTACCGTCCACGAGGCATAAAGATGGGATGCATAATCACCATATAGTTGCGGAACCACCTGATAGTATTGTATTAAATTAATTAGAATATTGTTACACACACAGGCACACTAACACACACACACACTAACACACATACACACACATACATAGACACACAGACACAAACACAAACACACAAACAAACATAAACATAGACACACAGACATAGACCAATACACACACACACACACAAACACACACAGACACAAACACACATACACACACACACGCACACACAAACACACGCACACACACACACAAATTTGTGAAAAATTCAACTCACATGTCATCCTAATGAGATTTTGTTAGTGGATTCTTTGGGACCATTTTGAACCCATAAATGAGACATGGAGATTTGAAGCTTGGTATCAAGTCGTGGATTATAAATACTATTTGTACCTCCGACTCCATAATAAGGACCAAAATGTGGTTTAAGGGAAACTTCTGCAAGCTAAAAAATTCAATATATTTGAAGAAGTAGCCAAATGTAAAGAATTAGATGCTACAATTAAGAAAAAAAGGTACCAATGTTTTAAACTACTTTTATAAAAAGATCTTACATGAACACCAGGAAGGTCTTGAACCAATATATGATCGTTAAATAATGATTTTTCTCTAATAAGATCATCTTTTGTTGTTCTCAGTATAGGAACGGTCCCCATTGGACATTCATCCTTACCCAATCCAAACATGGATATAGTTCCTAAATGTTTCCGTCTTGACTCTCCAGTCACATTTTGAAAGTTGGGTTTTCTCTAAAATTATAGAAATAAAGAAACAAAATTTCAAAGCATGGAAAACATGGTAGAAGAAGGGCCGAAAGTTAACCCAAAATATTGGAAAGAAAATGAAAGTAAAATTTCTTTGTAATTGAAGGTTTTATTATATACCTGCAACTTATGGTCCTTTAGTAAAGGATGATCAAATACTGGTTGTTTATAAATGTCAATGCAATTAACAATGCGGCCAAACTCTGTCTATGAATTCCAAAATAAAACACTTAAAAATAAAATTATTAAACCATGTCATATTAACTAAAGGAAGCATATCATGAAATATTAGAAAGTTGAGACATACATAAATACTCTTGACAGGAGGCTTATTAATAAGCTCAAGTTGTTTCTCCAACTCCAAATCTTGCTTTCGTATAGTTGGATTTCCGTCTAACTTTATAGTTAACATGACTACTCAACAAATACAAGACAAAGCCCAATATATTGATCATCTTTTTCACAATTATTACCCAACACAATAACATGATATATATATATATATATATATATATA
>Ga0214542_1010655_pt1 | contig 13243 bp, 16 predicted proteins | sample CNSS1metaG_FD_160096 | JGI IMG/M metagenome (GOLD analysis project Ga0214542, IMG submission 160096) | Root nodule microbial communities from cowpea collected in UCLA plant growth center, Los Angeles, California, USA - CNSS1 | ecosystem: Host-associated > Plants > Roots > Nodule | place: USA...
TCGTGATCGTTCCGACGAAATACTACCGAACGCCGATCTCTGTATACCGTGAAGCCCGCATCGCCACCGTGATCTGGGCCAACCACTCCATGCGAGCGGCAATAGCGGCAATGCGGCAAGTCTGCCGTCGCATCATCGTTGAGGAAAACACCGCGAGCGTTGAGCCGAATATCGCTACTCTCGACGAAGTCTTCGAACTTTTGAAGTACGACGAACTCGCCCGTGCGGAAGCAATATATCTGCGGCCCGACGCTGAATTGCGCAAATAGGGTTTCGTCGACACAGGAGCATATTTGTTACCGAGATCTCACCGTCCTGGACTTCCTGCTAGCTGGCCAGGTGCGACTTCAATCTCAAATGGCTTTCGTTGCACCGAGATGTCCTTAGATGGCGTAGCACGCCTCACTCGGCCGAAATTCGCATTTTTCCATCTGGGCAGCAGCTCGAGGTACCGGATCCATGGCCTCCCTCCTCTTTGGGAAAGGACCGACGAGGACCAATTGTCTGCCTTCACCCTTGGAGTTGATCTTCAAGGCTCCGGCCGGCTTGATTTCGCTTCAGCAAGCATCCGTTGCGGCCGAAGACACTCGTCGGTGTTTCACCTTAGCGGAGCGACGAAAAGGAACTAAATGGTGACCGATGCTCCCAAGAACGCCGTCATTCTCGCCGCTGGCTGCGGCTCTCGCCTGCGTCCCCTGACAGATCTGAGGCCGAAGCCGCTCATTGAAGTCAATGGCACCTCGATTCTTCACAACGCTCTGCGCAACCTGGAAATTGTCGGCGTGGAAGAGGTGACGATCGTCGTGGGTTACCGCAAAGACGCCATTCAGTATGCCTGCGGCAGCCGCTTTGGCCGGCTCAGAATCAAATATGTCGAGTCGACTGTTTTTGACCGCACCGGAAGCGCCTATTCTTTGTGGCTGGCGCGCGACGCGCTTCTCTCCGGAGACTGCTTTCTCCTCGAGGGCGACGTCTTTTTCGAAGAGGATGCGTTGCGATATTTGATTATCTGGCGGGGGACTGATGTGGCTGCAGTCGTTCCCTTCGATGATTCCATGGAAGGGTCAGCCGTTCTGTTGTCTCAGAACGGCTTCATCTCAAGCTTTCGAATGAAGCAAACGGCGTCAGATCTTGTTGCGGATGGCCCAAAGCTATTCAAGACGATGAACCTATTACGTCTCTCGGCGCCGACACTCAAGGCAACGATCGTTCCGACGCTGGACGATATCATCGCTGCCGGGGCTAGGCAGACCTACACCGAAGAACTTTTGGGTTATCTGATAGAAAGACGAGGTTTACAGCTCGCCGCGGCGCGATGCGATGGCCTCAACTGGTACGAAATTGATAATGCTGAGGATTTGCAAATTGCCGAGCGGATTTTCAGGAACCGAATGAACGCCTACACGCCGAGACGTGATTTGCAGACTAGGTGAGAGTCCAATGCTAAAATACCTTTGGGATCCAGCGAACGCCATAACCATCACAGGTCTGCTCTTTTCCTCCACCAGCCTATTTCTTGCTCTCTCTGAGCGCCTCGAGCTATCTGTGGCAGTAGCGCTTTGGGCTGTTCTATCGGACCACCTCGACGGGTTTGTGGCAGGTCGCACGAAGGGTCGCGATCCAGATGTTGCAAAGATGGGAGCGAGCCTCGACGGGTTTGCCGATATTGTCTATGGAGCCGTTCTGCCTGCGGTAATTGTGGTACAAGTCAGCCAAGCCTCGGCGCTCGCCGTTGCGACCGCAACCATGCTACTGGTCGCTGGTGCAATAAGGCTTAGCTACTTTGCGAACTTTGGCCGGTCGTGCGATGGCTGCTTCTTAGGCGTTCCCTTGTCTTACGACGTGCCGTTCCTGGCGCTCTTATTTCTTCTCAAGCCTCTCATTCCTGCTGAAGCATTTGCTGACGTCGTGAGCATTTGCTTCTTGCTGCTCGCTATGGCGCATGTCGCGCCTGTTCGTGTGCCACCACTCAGTGCAATAATGTATGCGGCAATAAGTATCTTCGCAGTCGCATCATCGGTGGCTTTGGCTAGTCGGTCCCTTTGATTGCGGATGGAAGTATGATCCAGCGAGTGAGCTGCTGTGTGTTGCAGGCTTCCCCTACCATGCAGGTCGCGCGATGACGTGTAGCCTCGCCAATCGCAATGTGCGCGCACCAGTCATATTGCCGGGCAACTTTTCACGCGAGTCGGCGCTGCCAGATGGTTGTTGGCCGTGAGCTAGTCGAGAGAACGCGATCGTTCTAGAATTTTCGTCAGCCCTAAAACGGTTCACTAGTCCACTCATGAACAGCACTGCACAAATCGACGTACCGCGTAGGTCGGATGACGTCTCCGACCTCATCAACCGATTCCCCGGCGGCTATTGGAAATATGACATCAAGGACTTCGTCCTTCTGGTGAATCCATATTTTCCGCCGCAAGCGTTCCTTGACGAACTTAAGGACGCTCTACCGCGGCTTATCACCTGCTATCCCTCTCCTAATGTGCAGATGCTTCAGCTTCTTGCGGATGCGGTGAAGATTCCGGCGCATAATCTTGTCATTTGCAATGGCGTGGCTGAACTGATTCCCATCCTTCTTGGTCGACTGGGTATGAGGATTGCGGTCCCGGTCCCAACCTTCAATCCCTATGAAACCACCGCCTTGCCCGGGCGGCTGTCGCGCTTCATCCTGCCACCGCCAGATTTTGAGCTCGATGTGCACGGCTATGCGGCGTTTGCGCATGCAAATGGTGTCGACGGCGCGGTGGTGATATCGCCGAATAATCCAACTTCGCGGGCCGTTCCTTATGCGGATTTGCTATATCTCGCTTCCGCGCTTCGAGATCAACAGCAACTCCTATTGATCGATGAGTCATTCATCGAGTTTAGTGAAGTCGGACGAAGTGCGAGCTTGGAAAACCACTTGCTCGAATTTCCCAATGTGATCGTTCTCAAAAGCCTGGGAAAGATTTACGGGACATGCGGTTTGCGGCTCGGGTATGCGGCATCGTCAAATGCACAGACGATGAACGAAATTAGGGCTGCCCTGCCCGCGTGGAATGTCAACACGTTTGCGGAGTTTTTTCTAAGCAAGCTTCCTCACCTGGCGCACGCGGCGAAGCAGAGCTGGATAAGGGTGGGCAGCGACAGGGACAAATTGTACGCAGACCTGCGCAGCATCGACGGAATGAGAGTTCTGAAGCCAGATGCAAACTTCGTGTTCTGCGAACTTCCGCCCCACTTTCCGGATGGGGACGTGATCGCCTCAAAACTTTTGAAAGATAGACGGATATTGATCAGGCACAATGGCGGCAAGACGCTTCAGAATGGCAAACGATTCTTGCGTATCGCAAGCCGCACTGAAGACGACAATAGGCTTTTGGTGGAAGCACTGAAAGTCATTTCTGATTAGCGCAACTTCCCCCGGTACCGAGCCTTCGAATTCGCCGGGACAGCTCCCCCAGACTTTCGCACCGCGCGAAAGGCACAGGCCGCGCGGAGCGGGCCAAGCAAACTCCATTACGCTGATCTTCTATTTGGTCGGTCGAGCGGAAACAAAGAAGGTCAAGGCGCTGCGCAATCACATCGCGGCTCGACGCACGGTCGGCGACCACAATCCTCCGACGCGGATCGACTGTGTACAGCACGGCGGCTGATCTTCATGCCCACCTAGTTTGGTATGTTCTGGAGGCCCTGAGCCAGTCGCTGAACCTGCGAAGACATCGCCGGTAACCGAGAAGCCTGCGGATGCCGCCTCCTGAGTGTTTCCGGGAAACTTGGAATGAGTGCGTTGTAGTCGTTAGAGAGCTTGTCCGGGGACCTCTGCCTTTGTTTTTGTCGGTTGACTGTCGGCCATCATCCAGTCCGCTGCAGCGAGAAGAACGGTTTCTCCAGGGTGCTCAAGAGAAGAGGCTGTGCCCGTCATCCGGCGGCTTGCGCTTCTCGCAACGTTATGATGCATCGCCATTTTCGCGATCGTAGACAATCCTATCCGCAACAGCGACTGCGTCGAACGGCCCAATCGTCGACACCGGCGACAGCAGGAGGAGTGCTTCGCGGGAAGCCGTCCGCCGCCCCGCGAGCCGAAGCAACGGGCTGTCGGCAAGCAGTTGCATCAGAAGGGGAGAATAAATACCTCAGTGGACTCCAGCGGACATCCGTGGACTACCACCAATGACTCCGTTCTGTACGAAAGAAACGGCGAGCGCGTTCACCGTCTCGACGGCGTAGTCGCAGACGGCGACAGGCTCGTCGTCGGGAAGGCGGTTGATGGATGCCGCAACAGTTTCACCATCGGTCGTCAGTCTGCGTGGCGCGGAAGGTGACGCACCCCCGACCCAAGAGCAATTGGACGCCGCCCGCCTATCAAGCCCGTTGCTCCCGGAGGGAGGATGGCTGGCGTCCTCCGGTTCAGGAAACCACGGAGAAGCAAGCGCCGCTTGCCTCGGTGGATGACGCGATCGAGCAGAGAAACCGACGTCTAGAGAACGCTTGGAAAAGTTTGGACACCCGGCCTACCGCGTTCCGCGCGCGGTGGGCCTAAACAGGAGGGGCCATATGGCTGACGGATCGAACCTACCAAAAGCAGCGCAGCTCCCACGGTTCGCAGGATTGGCGAACTCGAAAGGATCATCATGAACAATCCGGACGGAGGCAGGGGCGATGCTATCCGTGAGGAGATCGCGGAGAGACGAGCATACCGATCGGCATCGATCATGCTGAGATGTGAATGCGGCAGTGCGTAGACACCTCGAAATGCTTCCGGCCAACGCGGTGCTAAGCAACCTTTCTAATTGCAAGTTTTTCATGGCTGCGTGTTCTGAGATTTCGAATTCGCTTTTTGTACATCTCCTGACGGGTCATAAGTCCCATCACCTCGTAAATGATCATCGCTCTAGCGCGGCTCGGCGTCAGATCAGAGATCGTCGTTTTGGCGAAGCTCCAGATCGCAGCTATTACTCGGTCAGTCAATGGCGTTGAATCCAATGATAGGCTACTCGGCTTTTTCAGTTCTGTTCGGATACGTGAGCGAACACGGTTGATTGCTTCATTACCCGCGCCCAAAGCAAGAGTTCTGTAAAGCCGCCATTCTCTGGCAATGAGTGCCTTCTCCAAAGCTGAGTAGGTAAGATCATTCAAGAAGACGATCGATTTTCAACTAACTCTCCAACTGCATCTTTTTGGTGAGACCATCCGCTCGCTGCATCGGAAATCGTCCCAGACTTGCCGCGGCCGCCTGGCAGAACGATTCCTACTTCACGTTCGTCTGTGATTTCCTGGGCGAAGTCCGCGAGGTGTCGGTAGGCCTCGCGCTGCGGCTCGCGCAGTTGCTGATTGCCGTTGATGTTCGGCGTGCGGTTCTGAATGGTGAGGGCATAGGAACTCTTGCGCTTGAATCCCATACTAACGCCATCGGCCCTGCAGAGCGCAGAAGGCCCGGGTCGGCTGTTGGACTTTCGGATCATTAGTTAGGATCGACCGATCTCTCAGCCTTGAGCGCGCACATCATTTCCTGCCTAATGCAGATCCACCAAGCGCCGAACTGCTTCCGGGTAAGAGCGGATTTTTGCTTGGCAAGGCGGGGCTCACTTTTACCCGCCACGCCAACTGCGAACTAGGCTAGGCGCTCGCAAGGTTCGCAGCGCGGCCGCCCTCCGGTGCCGGAGGCGAGATATTGCCGTTCGATGTTATTGCCCTCGGTACACTTGTCGTTGTCGTGATAGATGTTTCGCGCATTAGGCTTCTTTGAGTGGAATGGTGACACTTTCGACATAAATCGGCCCTTCCCGAAGGATGGTATTTATTTGCACAGGATAGCAAACACGTGGGTTTGATTTGATGCAGTAACCCTGGGGGCAGCGCATAGATTTCGCGCTCCCGCGAGTTTTTCGACGAATTCCACCATCGATCACGGATCGAGATGCGCGACGCGACTATCCCCCTTGATGAGCTTTGCAGATCGACGCTCATTTCATGTCAGGTTGCTGGGACGAGCTACGACGTCAGCAGAATCAAGATAAACGGCCTCGCCGACCTGCACACGACAAAGGTACTGCCGGTATGCGCCGCTGCTTGTCTCGTATATCTTCTCTACCGTACGAGGCAGGCCCTCTCCATCATGGATCAAGACCTCTGCGAGGGGGCGACCGGTCATCGTTGCCGACGGCGAGAGGCCCAGAAGACCGAGCACTGTCGGCGCAAAATCGCAAATACTCGATGGGATTTGTGAGACAAAGCCGCCTTTGATCAGCGGTCCCGCCAAAATGCCGACCGACGACATCTCCTTGGCATGCAGCCCGCCGTGCACTCCGAAGCCGACAGGCCCATCCGCACTCCAAGTGCGGCCGCTAAGGCCAAATGGATCGAGTCTGTCATCCGACCGGAACGAGAACAGGATGTCCGCCGATCGGGGATGGCCGGCGAACACCAAATGGCGGGCAAAGCTGCCTGGTGCAATGCCATCGAGCGCGCCACCCGCGGTGAACACCGGCCCACACCAGGGCCTTTCGATCATCGCCCCGACCGCGCGGCGGATAACGTTTTCCGATGGCTCGGTCAGGTAAATTGCTCCGACCTGCCCAGGTATGACAATGGCATCGATCCCGGCCGCCGGTGTCGGGCCGCAGCGCAGCCCCGCAGCCTCCAGCGTCTCGAATAGATCAGCCTGCGCATGCACCGTCACGTGTCCATGATCGGAGGCGGCGATCAGGTGCACGCCTTGGGACAAGCCCTCAGCCTCCCACCAATCGAGCACGCGGCCAAACTGCCGATCGACAAAGCTGATTGCTTCAAGCGTCTTTGGCGCGCCAGTCCCACAATCGTGCGAGGAGATATCGGGCTCGCCGAAGGAGAGGATTGCGAGGTCGGGCCGAAGCCGAGGCCAGATGACGTCGAGAAATGCGGAAGTCAGAAAGGCTTGAGAGGCAAGATCTGGGGTTCCCGTGGGCGGGGACGCCGGCGTCGGCCCCAGCCGAGTCTCCACTTCTCTGAGCATCTCGGCCGAGGTCGACATGCAAGGGAAGTGACCGGAGAGCGTCACTTGGCCGAACTTTCGAGCCTTATGGTTCAGCAGGCGCGTTGCCCCCGCCGAGTTGGAAGCCAGGACCGCGAAGGTCCTGCCGTTCGCCGCCAAGATCTCGCCAAGTGACGGCACACCTAGTAGATGGCCGCCGCTCGCGGCATCAAGATCCTCGATCATGCGCGCGTCACTCGTGTCGACGGAGCGCGGAATCGGCGACTGCTTGTCGAGATATGAGTTTCCAACGATGCCGTGGCGATCCGGCGTCGCGCCAGTGACGAGACTCGTGAGCGCGATTCGTGTTTCGCTGGGATAGACGGTGCGCTGCCGGGCCAGCACCGCACCGCGGCGCTGAAGCCTGATCAGATTCGGTGTTAGTGATGTCTTGACGAGATCGGGGCGAAGCCCGTCGAACAGCACGATGAGAACCCGATTCCGGTGCGGTCGTTCGAACATGATCGTAAAGCTTTCGTCTAGCTGGGAGGTAGCGGATCGGGAGCGCCCAGGACTTGGCTGCCGCCCGCCCCATCGACTTGGAACCGACAATGATTGCTAGCGCTGGCGCAATGCGGGCACGGAGCCCCGGCTATGCTGACCAACGCCCGGCCAGCGTGTCGACCAGTCTCGAGCCAGGATTAGCGGCTCGCGAGCGCCAGCAGCTCTCCTCAGCCGTAGTCTGGGCCGAGTTGGATTGGACACCGGCTGCAGTGTCAGCAGTTTGGTCTGAGCATGGTCGCCTGATGCACGTCTCCGGGCGCAGCGCAAAGCCTCGGAGTTCATCACAGGCCCCGAGGGTCGCCGAGCCCCGGCGGGACGTTAGGCAGGACATCGAACAAGCCGAGGGTAGCCTTGGCCTCGCAAGCAACATTGGCAAATGCCGCGTCCAACCGAACCTGCTCGCCGCCGTAGCCGATCCTGAACTGGTCGCCATCGCGATTGAGCCAGGAAACGTCCCTGACGTGGGTCCTTTCGCGTGGCGGCTTGAGTCCAGCGATGCATCTCGTGTGCTTGGGAGGAATTCCGCAGCTGTGGGGCTTGCAGACACCGGTCGGCGTGTTGAAAATTGATATGCCTGATTAACGGCGATCGCATCGACGCCCAGTAGGCGCTGCTGGGCCGCACGATCTGCGGGCTTTGCTCTCGAAGGGAGGGACCCGTTGAGCCATTCTGCCAATAGTGACAAGTTTGAAAGCCTGCAAGTCGTCAAAGGACACTTGAGGGTTTCTACTCGCCCTCAAACGAGCTAACCACTTTGGTTATCTTTTTTTGAAATGAAACGATCTAATAATACGATGCTAGTTGCTATCTCTTCTTATCTATCTTTGCAGTCGCGCCATGAAGCGCGACGTCCAATTTTCAGCCAGTCTTGCGTTCGACCTCGGCACTGGCAAGCATGCTGGCCTATGGTCGCCGTTTGGCATCAGTAATGCGCGCGCATCAGTGAGCGCGGCTTGTCAAGTGGCGGAACCGCAGGACGAGGAGCGCCGCATAGATGGTCGTTCCTATCGACAAGCCGATCCATATACCAATGGCGCCCAGACCGACCTTCAGACCGAGCCAATAGCTGAGGGAAAAGCCGATCAGCCACCAAGCAATGGCCGCAAACAGAAGCGGCACCCGCGTGTCCTTCAGTCCGCGCAGGCCGCCTGCCGCAATGCACTGGGCGGCGTCAGTGATAGAGAGGGTTGCGCCGACGATGAGGAGCTTTGCAGCGAGACCGATCGTCTCGGAATCGCGGGCCGATCTGCCCAGGAACAGCTCGACGATCTCAAAACGCCCGGCGATCAGCGCGAGGGTTAGCATTGCAGCTATGCCAATACCGATCAGCATCGCGGCCAGATTTGCCCGCTTGACGCCTGCAGTGTCGCGGCGGCCGACTGCATGGCCAACGCGCACGGCTGCGGCTGTGCCAATGCCGAGATAAATCATGAACAGGATCGCGGCGATCTGAACCGCAATCTGATGAGCGACCAGTGCACTGGTGCTGATCAAGCCTGCCAGCAGCGACGTGGCCCAAAATAGTCCCGACTCGATCAATGACGCGATGGAGATCGGCGTTCCAATTGCGATAAGCTGCCGCATTGCGCGCCAATCGAAAAGCCAGAGTTGCGCAAGCACATGGTAGTCACGGAACGGCTGGCGCAGTGCAGCGAACCACAAACCGGCCAAAAACATGCCGCAGTTCACCAGCGTGGTCGCAAGCCCTGCCCCGAATAGCTCCAGCCGGGGCAGCCCAAGCTTTCCATAGGTCAGCATATAGACCAGCAAGGCATTGAGGGGGATGGCTGATAGCGTAATCCAGAAGACAGGCTGTGGCCGATGGACCGCCCCCATGAAACTGCGGATAGCCAAAAACGCCAGTGCCGGAGCCGCGCTGAAGCCTAATCCGAAGAGGTATTGCTGGGCGAGCCGCGCCACATCCGGGGCCTGGCCTAACGCAAGCAGTACTTGCTCTGCTCGCAGCGCCACAGCAATGATCGGGAACGACAGGACCAGGGCCGTCCATAAGCCCATGCGCAGCGTACGCCGTACCGCGGCTAGATTATTCGCGCCAAACGCCTGCGCTGCCAAAGGCGCGATGGCACTTAGTAGCCCCACGCCGAAGGTGACGCTGATGAGATAGAACCGGCCTGCCAGCGCTGCCGCGGCGAGCGCCTCAGTGCTGAGGCGCCCGATGAAGGCAAGATCGGTCGTCATCATTGCGATCTGCCCAACCTGCGTCAGCACCATTGGCCACGCGAGTTTCGCGGTCTCGCTGAGCTCGACCGCGAAACGACGGACGGCCGTCCGTGCATTCACTTCTGGTCGCGAGATTAATAGCGGCCTTGTCTTGGTTATCTTGTCCGTCATCAAGCCGCCGTTTGCGTCGGCGAACGACGTGCCGCCTCATTCACGAGCCGCTTCCTGGCCGGAATTCGCGGTCAGCCCGCATGCAGGCTCACAGGCAGCCTCGTGCGGCCGCACGGTTAGACGCGAAAACGGCTTGGACTCTGGGCATCGACCATCGTGGCCCCGATTTTCGCATGCGATAAGCGGCCAAGGAGAGGCTGCAGATGCCGCCGCGGACTTGGCCAATCGCCGCAATCGCGCAACGTGACGGCGTGCATCGGGCTCGAGCGAGGTCGATCACAGAGGTAAAGTCATACGCGAGCCACTGCGTTGACGCGAAGATTGGAGGACGCGAACTCGGGCCCGATCGACGCCATGAAACTGAGAGCCCATCATCCCGTAAGCCATACATGCACTCCTGAGCAATCGATGAGATTCTCCCCTTCAAAGCACATGCCAACTGCGACAGCATGATTATAGATGCTTGCTCGTCCAAGCGGACTCTCGTGGGATCGACAGCATGTCGCAAATAGGACAATCGGCATTGCACGCTCGAGCCCCTGAGGGCGGCGATGCGACCACACGATGAGTGGCGATTTCATCGGTTATGAAGATCTGGGGTTATGAAGATCTGGCGGGATGATTTGCCACGAGCTCTGTACACTCGCGCCTGCTCGCGACTGAATCACAGAAATCGATATGTAGTCACATATCAAGAGCTGCGCGGCCTCGATCCCAGTCTCGGCGCATTGAAAAATGAGGGTGCTCTCGGCATTGGGTCACAAGGCAGGAAGCCATAGACGTTAATGGTGACTTTCCGTCCCGTGGCCCTTGCGCACATTTGTCCAGTTCGTCCACAGCGGACACATTCCGCTCGGCGGTTGCAGCCCTTTTTCATCTGTTTAGGTGAGGGCATGCGCCAGCTTGCGGGTCGATCGCGCGAGAACATAACAGGGACAACAAGCCCGATCGGCCGTTTTGTGGGCGGCGAGCGGCTCGGCCCAGACAAGCAGTACGATCCGAGCTGCGAGGGAACATGAAAGTGGCGAATCCGAACGACTACAGTACTTCGCCCCTTTGTTAGCCTTACCCGGCAAGGTTTCCGTTTGAAAAGCGATGATGTGCGCTAGCCGGTCTTAGGTAGCGCCGGTACTGTTGTGCTTTCATTGAATCTTTGCGTGCTCATGTGAGCTTTCAGCTGTCCATACTGAAGATACTTGCCTGGCAACCGGGCGGCCGAGCCGGTCTTGAACTGGTCAAACAGCACTTGGCCATTTTTTACACCAGCGGGGCCGAGTGGCAGGAGCGCATGAAGCGCATCGCGAGCCGCGGGCCGAATCTCGATACCTTCGGTCAAAGGCTCATCGAGCGGGAGGTGGGATACTGCACCATCACTGAGGAGGGACGGAATTTCCTTGACGCCCTCGAGAAGCTCGATCGATGTGTGACGCAAGGCGAGCCCGCGGCACAGGCCGAGGAGCCAGCTGGCGATGAGCGACCGCCATTGCCGGCTGCGCCGCCACGACCAATCGCCCGCAGGAAACGTCCTCGGCGAAAACAATTGTGGACGCGTGGGGGGCGCTCAGCGTCAGATGTACCTATCGCACGGGCGTCCTTATTGGTCAGGTACCCCTTCGATGAGATCGCGGACGTTCAGTTTGGAAGTATGCAATGGCAATTGGGACGTGGAGTGGTTCAACGCGGCCAAGGGTTACGGCTTCATCCAGCCGGAAGACGGAGGAGCTGACGTCTTCGTTCACATCAGCGAGGTCGAGAAGGTTGGCTACACCAATCTCGCGGAAGGCCTTCGGGTCAGCTATGAGCTGATGGCAGATCGTGCGGGCAAGATGAGCGCCGAAAATTCTGCGCATCAGCTGATTGACTTGCCCTGAGGAACCTGCCGGGTTCTTTAGCGTTCTGAAGTCGCTTCTGGGTTGCGCGGGAAGCATCGACACGGCTTCGGCACATGCCCCGGTGCCGCTGCGGGCGTTTCCTGTCCGACGGACGATCAGCGCTGTCGTCCGCATCGGAGCGCCGTGCAAGGCGCCTATCGGGATCGCATTCTCAAACAGACATTCCAGAGCGGGAACGCGACAAATCTCTTGGCTGCTTCAACGCGTTCAAACAAACGCGATGCCGGGCCGCTTGCGGTCGACTCCGGTGGGCCATGCGCCAGTACGCGGTGACAGGAAATGAGCCGATCCACCTCAGTGTCCTCAATTGTGCCTTGAGGATCCTGATCTCGGCCTTCGCACTGGAGAGAGGACAGCAATCGGGCGATCCCCACTCGAGGCGCGGACCGGGTGGATTGCCGCTCCAATTAAGCCCTTGAGTTCCGTGCCAGTAGGCCCCTGGTCCGTTTTCAATCAACATTCAATAGTTGCGGCCTACAATCAATAAACTGGCGCACTCGATCTCCCAAGTGCCTTCGGCGTCTCGCCGTTTAGATTGAGGCCTTTATCTGCGCAAAAGGACCGGGCGTGCCCCCTCCGACCAAAAGTTGCCATACATGTAGGAGGCCCTCGGCGGGCATGCCGAAGGGCTCCTTGGAGGTTAACGTGGATCCATAGAGCCCTTTCTTTTCTCCTTCTCGCCGGTGTTTGGCAGAGACTCACCAGTTGCGCTGAGCTCGGAGCAGCAGTGTCAGCGTGCTCTGATCCTTTAACTCGTAGGTCGCAGCTGGTTTGGCGACAGCCGAAAGCAGCGGTAATGTTACCGTGCTTCCGCTCGCGTATTTTGGTCGAGCATGGTGTAGGCGAGGTCGGCCGTAAAGGTCAGCTTCCTGATCGGGGTCCAGCGCGTGACGAGGCCAACAACCCCGTAATTGAAGTCGGGATTACAGCCAGCCATGCCGCTCGAAAGCGCAAGCCCGCATGTAGAAAGACATTAGACGATAAGCTGCTCTGAAGTTTCGCCTTCACGCCCAAGATAATGGTGCGCGTGTACACGTCACCGCATGATACATGCAGTCGATTGGTGATATCGCCACGCTCGCGCACGTTGGCACACAGCTTGATGTCTCGATTAGCAACAAGCTCACATGCCCAGCTGGTCCATCAACCCAGCCGCTGGGGCCTCCCTGCGGATGCCGGCTCCGCGCAACGAGGTGCCCTTCCCTATTCGAATGAGGCCGCGGGATCGGTGCAGCCTGTCGAGAGGCAGGATGTCCCGGGGCTGACGGATCGACAGCAGGTTCCTGGAGGCCTCACGATAATGTCTTGTCGATCCGGTCGCGCAGCCAATCGCCGACGAGCGAAATTGACAAAGTCGTGAGCGAGATGACCAGCGAAGGGAGCACAAGGATCCAGGGAGCACGGGTCAGATAGTCACGTCCGTAGCCGACCATATTGCCAAGCGACGTAAGCGGCGGCTGCACTCCAAGTCCAAGAAAGCTAAGACCGCTCTCGAGCAGAA
>Ga0214542_1010661_pt1 | contig 13231 bp, 9 predicted proteins | sample CNSS1metaG_FD_160096 | JGI IMG/M metagenome (GOLD analysis project Ga0214542, IMG submission 160096) | Root nodule microbial communities from cowpea collected in UCLA plant growth center, Los Angeles, California, USA - CNSS1 | ecosystem: Host-associated > Plants > Roots > Nodule | place: USA...
ATATATATAAATAATATAAGAGTAGAATGTTTCAATTAGATTTTGGGAGTGCAAAGATGTTGATATGTTTCTTTTGTTTTTCCTTATCACTATGAATGTCATACAATAGTTTGTGTCTGAGCTTGTGATATTGTCATGCTTTAGGAGCCTCATGAACCCATCATATCATACATGACCTTAGGAGTGCACAAATATGTTCCGTTTTTTGCTTGGTTAAGTCTTGGCAAAGAGGTCAACAGTAAAAAAAGAAAGGTTTGTTTGTTGAAAGCAACTTATGATTATTCTTCGTTGAAGTAACTGTTACAAAGAATTGTTCTTAAACAATCTCTCTTCACAAATGGTTGCAAAAGAAGTTATGAACTTTGTTGAGCCATAAGGTGTCTCTAGTCAAGGAAGTGTTCGCAATATCAAGTACCGCATTAGAAGGATGTTATTTAATTTTTCATTATGTTTATTTGTCTGATTTAAAACAAATAACATTGTAATATGACTTGTTAATTTTAACTTTTACACTTTGTCATATTGTAGACTTTGTTCTTTTTCCCTTTTATAAATGTTATATGCATAAATTATAATTACAAAAAGTTTAAAATGTTTTCCTTTTATAATTTTTCTTTTATTTTAGGATTTATGTATTATTAAAAAATACGAAACAAACAAACAGACAATATTGGAGGTTTTAAACTGCAAGTATTAGCAGATGTTTTGAAAATCCTTGACAATAGCGAAGGTTTTGAAAACCCCTGGCAGTAGCGGGGGTTTTGAAAACCCTTAGCAGTAGTGGAGGTTTTGTAAACCTTTGACAGTAGCAGGGATTTCGAAAACCTCAGGCAGTAGTGGGGGTTTCGAAAACCCCAAGCAAGTTGTGTTTTTCCAGGGGTTGCTAAAAACCCTCGGTAATCTAATAGTGACGCTAGTTCTTCCAGGGGAATTGCAAACCCCGAGTAAACCCATTAATTGGGGTTAAAACCCCCGAAAATGCCAAATATAACTCCCACTAAAAATAATTATTTTTGTAGTGATACATATATATATATATATATATATATGTATATATATATATGTATGTATATATATATATATATATATATATATATATATATATATATATATATATATATATATATATATATATATATATATATATATATATATATATATATATATATTAAGATACACATGAGAGTTATAATTAATAAAAAATAATTTATTTGTACTTTTTTAATTATTTACATTAATGACTTTTTATAACTAACATTTCTTTGTCTAAACTTATGAACAATGTCATGAATATTATTGTTTTGAATGGTGTAGCTTGTGCTTATCCAATAACTATTTTGATTGGTGTTCCTTTTGTGAGCTCCTTGGATCAATTCCTAGCAGCATATAAATCATTGGTAAGATCAACTAATATCATCATATTAATGTAAAGTTTATTTGTTTGATATAGTTATAACCCCTTTTGGTTGCTATATTCATAAAACATTAGTAATTACGTATATGGATTTGACTTGGTCTGGGTTTACATAAACCATAAGTTGAAAAATATGTTTTCTTTTTTTGAACATATTTTTATTTCTAAATTAGTATTTTTGTCCACTTTATCTTAGACAAAGTTGAATAGAAAATCTCATACCGAATCAGAGTTTTGTCATACACACCAGTGAAAGAAGGACAAATCTTGGATGGATCAAAGATCAAAACATGTGGATGTAAGTCACAGATAAATGATGTTATAATGTTTAACATTAGTGTCTTTTTTTATACTTTCCCTATGCATTACCATTTTTATTTTTATTTTTTCAGGTAAAGTTTAATAGAGCATGGGAAGAAACATCTCAATAAGCATTTATAGGAGTATTTCTATTGGATGAATTATAACGTTTGTTAAAGTTGCTAGAATTAACAAAGGAAGGTGTATGGGGTTGGATTCGAATTAACCAAAACATTTGGGAGGCAATCCTATCATGATTTTACATCTTCATATGTGTAAGGCATGAGGGGGGAGATTGAAGAATTAAAAATTAAGTTGTTGGACATTCAAATTGACAGGGAAAATCATCAAAATATCAAAATGTTGCAGCTTTTGATGGAGAAGTTAAATTTTCAACCTCCTGAAATGTGAATTAAAATACTTTCCTAGCTAATGCACGAATGTTTTTTTGAATCACATTTGGTTAGTTTTTGATTGATGGTTATAGTTGTCATATATGTTTTTTATATATAGATTACACTAAAATAAGAAGGAATGAATGAAAAATTAAATAAATTATAAAAAAAATAATTGAACTAATACATAATGCTTGTTTGAGAAAAATTCTATCTATTGATGAAGAATACATAGAAAGCACTTGTGTTTACCAGCGGCATGGTCTGTATATAATTTGTATTTTTGAAGAATACATAGACAATGTTTGTGGTTCTAAGCGTTGTCCATTAGAGCACTGATACAAAGCACTTTTTGTAGGAAGCGCTGTCTTTGTAAAAATACATAAAGAGCGCTTGTTTCGTCAAGTGATATCTATAAACGTTGTCCATAAGATATTATTAGATAGCGTTTCTTTACAAACCCTTTCTACTAATGTGAGTTATATAGCCGTAGTTGCAATGTCAATGCTATGTCTTTTGCTTGGCTATATGTAATATTCTAGTTACATGGTTGTACAAGTAAAATGGTGGCTTCGTGCTTTAGTTGTTTGATGTTTCTTCTGGTTTGGAAACCACTAGTTGGGTTCGTTGTATGAATGTATTGTTTGATAAGTTGATGGTTTTATGTTATGGAACTTTATTTTCCATGCTTAATGTGATGATGTGTATTTTGTTGGTATTATCTAATCCTCATGTGTTGCATGTTGGGAGTATTTTGCTTTGCTTGAGAGCTCTTGGTGGAATTAAGTGTTGTGTGAGGTTTTCCGTACCTCGGAACCTAGTGGTGACTCTTTCGCCTGTGTGAAGCAATGGAAAGGGGTCCTCTTTGCCTGTGTGAAGCAGCGGTAGAGGATTGGTTCGAGTGTTGTACCCTCTTGCCTGTGTGAAGTAGTGAGGAGGGGAAAATGTTTCACCTTATTTTGGCTTGTTGCGAGTATAGTGCCCGATGTGCGATGCATCGATGTTTTAACTTCTAATTCCTCGAGGAATAAGGGAGACAATCTGACTGCGATAGTGGGACACATCGAACCATCTATTTCTAGATAGATGTGATAGTCTGTTTGGTTTGGTATGATTGTTTAGATTTTGGGGGGTTGTGTGTTCAAACAAAAGATTGATTGTGATCATAATGCTTAAATGTTACTTGAATGCGATGTTGAGTATTATTTGACATGTCTTATTTACGATTTTCTTTTATATATATCATTGTTTATGGTTAGCTTACCCCTATTTGTTTGTTTGTGTATTTGTTGCCTGTGCGATGATCGTATAAAGTGTGTGTTATATGGGAGCAAATGATATTGTAGATAATTTTGGCATAGAGTAAATTGACGAGAGGTTGGGATGAACTCGAGAGTTATTATAATTTATTTAGTTGTTTTAAATCAGATACTAAAAAACTATGTAATTTTATTTTGTTCGCAATTACTAAAAATACCAAGTGACGTTTTGAACTATGTAATTTAAATTAAATCAAAATTTTTTTTATTAATACATTTTCAATGATAATCATTTTCTGTCAAACATGTTCATTTTCTAACTTTCCATGACATCCCAAAATTAGGGTCCATGCTATGGACACATTCGTACGAGCCACAACCCGCACACTCACACTGGCAACAATCGCCAACCTGAGCCACAACTCAAGAGTTTCTCGTGTTCATCCGCCATCCCAAGCCACAACTCAAGAGATGTTATTCCGAGCCACAACTCAAGGAATACCACATGCTTAACCCTTATCCCAAGCCACAACTCAAGGGATACATTCAAAGCCATAACTCAAGGAACACTAGCAAGCCGACCTTTAAGATATCCTAGAAGCCTCGTAGATCACTCACACCGCTAGGCGCCATACGCTTTCCAGAGCCTCTACCAAATCTTTTATGCCTGGCGGGATCACATTTTTCGCTAGGCGCCATGCGTTCCAAGCTTCTCTGATTTTCCCTTGTCACCTGGCAGCACACCCCAAGCCGCCAGGCAGCACACCCCAAGCCACTAGGCGCCACACTAGTACCGTCGCTGCTACTAGTTTTTTGGCACTTTGAAGTAAGTTCCAAAGAACCCCAAACACTACACATACAATCCATAACATGAAATATGCTTATCCAGTCATAATCACATGACTAGATCATAGTCCAACACAATAAAAAATAATCAAACAATATACAAAAGCAGGAATAATACATAACCATTGCCCCAAAATATCGCGCGGACAATAAAATAGTAATAATGATAATAATAATAAAAAAACAACAACAATAACAATAATGATGATAATAATAATAATAATAATAATAATAATAAAATGAAATAATACAAATAAAAATAATAATAATAAAATAAAATGAAACAATAATAGTAAAACAATAAGACTAATAAGAATAAAATAATAAGATAAAATAATAATAATAAAATAATAAAATAATAAAACTAAAATAATAAAATAATAATAAATAATAATGATAATAAAATCATAAATAAAATTAAATAATAATAATAATAAAGTAACAGTAAAGTAAAATAATAATAATAATAAAGATAAAGATAATTATAAAATAAAATAAATAGAAAATAATAATAATAATAATAATAGTAATATTAATAATAAAATAATAACTAAATAATAATAATATAAATAATTATTATTATAATAATAATAATTATTATTATTATTATAATAATAATAGTAATAAAATGAAATTTTAAAAATAAAAATAAAAATAATAAAATAAAATGACACAATAATAATAAAATAGTAATATTAATAAAATAAAATAATAATATTGATAAAATAAAACAATAATAATGATAATAAATTCCTCAATAAAACAAAACAATAATAATAATAACAATAACAATACAACAAAAGGAGAATATTAGTAATAATAATAATAAAAATAAAAATAGTAATGTTAATAATAATAATATAAGTAATAATTATAATAATAATAATAAACTGAAATTTTAAAAATAAAAATAATAATGAAAATAAAAATAATAATAAAACATTAATATTAATAAAATAAAATAATAATAATAAATTTATCAATAAAACAAAACAATGATAATAAAAATAATATAATAAAATAATAATAGTAATAAATATAATTATAAAATGAAATGAAATTAATAATAATAATAATCAAAATAATAATAAAAAAAATAAAAAATAAAAAATAAAAAATAAAAATGACAGAAATTGTAATAAAAATAGTAAAATAAAATAAAAATAAGAATAAGAATAATAAAAATAAAAATTGTGATATCCCATTTAAATAGAGTAAAATCTACTAAATTAAAACATCACATAGTTATAATAATGGAGAGCAATCAAAGGAACAACATACATAAAGATCCAACTATTATAGTCATCCAAGAGTGTACAGAAAAGGAAACTTAGGCATACCGCAATGCCATACACCAAACATAACCAAAAGGTTAAACAATTTAGCAAAAGAGCCACTCCTAGGAAAAAGAAATACAAAGGCACCAGGGCCTTGAAACTACTCTTGAGAGTCATACTTGGTCCCCACTAAACAGCGCCGCTGCCACCACCAGATCTATCTTCGGTGTTTCTCCCATTTGCTCCAACCAAAAGGTGATCATCGCAAAAGAGAAAACAACACAAGAACATACGCAAAATGAAAGGGTAAGCTAGTATAAATTAAATTTCTACATATTACAGCAGGCAAGAACTTAAAACAATCCCAAACATACAACACAAAAGGTACAAATCATGTTATAGTAAACAAACAGGACACTATGACTCAATTATCTGGATAAATATAACAAGATCGGATTCACTAGACGCTTGCACTATGACTCATCCTACCACACACAAGGTTAGCCTTCAAGCATCTAAGGCCATTATCCTGCCAAAGACTAGGGCCTCCCGCTACTCTCACCACTTGGATCAGTTTGCTTTACCTGAGACTCATTGATGCTTTAGAGCTTCGGGATGCGATCTTTACTTGAATCCTTATCTTAATTATATACACTACACACCACCATGAGATCCCCCCACGAGACTCATGGAATTATGCCTATCTCACACTAATTTCATGTTCCTCATACCATAACCACCATATTTTCATCATACATCAAATTCTCATTTCACCATACCACCATTCAAAAATTCCATGCCATAACTCATACCAAACATACCAATTCCAGTGCATATAGTTCAAGCAACCATGCATATTCAAGACATACAGCCAAACCATGGATAATTCAAGAAAACAAAACCAAAGATGCCCTATTCTCGCTCAGGCTAAAGGCCTTCGCTTAAGCTACAACAACTGTCTCGCTTAAGTTAGGCATTGTCGCCTGAGCGAGTCCTGCAACAGTGGCACTCAAAGAACCTAGCTTCCCTTACCTTTTTAGACGCAAGAAAAAGAAACAGCAACTCGAAGAACGCAACCCAGGCACAACAGCTCCAAGGACTAAGATGGTGAGCTGAAACAGAAACCCCAAGACCCAAAACGAGAGTAAGAGGATGAACCCCAAACGCAACAAAAGCACCCAACAGGAGAAAAGGGAAAGAAGACTACAACAGATTTGAGGAGTAACTTACTTGGTAGTTGAACAAACTGAGCTAGCTCATGGGTGGAAGGTTCTCTATGCCCTAGCAGAGCTTCTGCTTTCGTAGAGAGAGAAAGGAGAGAAACTATTTGTCTGAAAAAAAGGTAAAGTGAGGTTGTGAGGGGGCTGGGCAGATTATTGGGGTCCCTTGATGGGCTGACCATGAGCCTACGAAAAGGCCAGGCCCCTACACTTAGGAACTGAAAAAGGGGCTTACAAAAATAACAATAACAATAATAATAGAAATAATAATTATTATTATTATAATTATAATTATAATTGTAATTGTAATTATAATAAAATAAAATAATAAAAATAAAATAATAATAATAATAATAATAGTAAAATAAAATAATAAGGATAATAAGGATAATAATAATAGTAATGGTAAAATAAAATAAAATTAATAATAAGAATAATATTAAGTGTATTGTATTTAGAAGAAAAACTCAAAATATCTCGTCAAGCCAAAAAGAAAAATCATGATAATCATAGCAATGATTCAGTCACTAAAGTCAAAAAAAAAAAGAATCATGATAATCATAGCAATGATTGGGTCACAAAGAGAACTCAATACAACGGAAACCACAAACACACACATACTATCTCTAAACCACATACGATAAACATCAAGAAGTTAAACGATACAAAAATTTGATTCCAACCCTCCCTTTGGCTCTGCTAGGGTTTTATGGCTTTTCATATTCATGCCAACATAATTCTAGCAAAAAGAAAGTTTAATATGGGTCTACCAAGATTCAAACCCATAACCATGCCAATAGCACATAATTGGCATACATAGGACTTAAACCCAAGTCCTATCACATAATTAAGTACTCTTAACCATTTGAGCTAGTACTATTCCACATCACAACAACCAGCATTAAATGTCATAAAGGCTCCCACTACCCACATTTATTAATTAATTAATTAAAATTTACGGGTCTTACAAAACCACTCTAGTTTATTTGGGGTTCTATAAGAGGAGTAAAGAGAAGATGAAGAGGAGAGAAATTCTGAGTAGGGCGTGGAGCTAAGAGAGAGCACAACTACAATAGGTAGGGGAAGCCAACCTTTTGTGTCTTTATTTAGACCTTGATCTCCTTTTCTTTATTGTTTGGTTGATTGATGAATGAAGTTTGATGCTCGCATGAATGAGTGAGGTTGTGCCGTTTGTTGTGAATTCATGTTCTCACCGATGATACTTGTTTGCTATGAGTATGGGTGCTGTAAAAGTCCATGGTTTCCATAGTTTTTGTGTTTTGAATGTGGTGCAACGATGATGGTTTCTAATGGTGTTGTTGAGTGTTGTTTTGACGTGAAGCTTTGAGAGAAGTGGATGATATCCGTGGGTGCATGAATAACATGTTGATGTTGTTTTTGAGGGGGTTCGTTTGATGTATGGAGGTTGCTCTCTTTTTGCTTTTTCTCTAGGGTTTAAATCATATACTAAAAAACTATGTAATTTTCTTTTGTTCGCAATTGTTATTGAATTTTTTGACCAAGTAATGTTTTGAACTATGTAATTAAAAATAAATTAAAAGTTTTTTTATTAGTACATTTTCAATGATAATATTTTTCTGTCAAACGTGTTCATTTTCTAACTTTCCATGACATCCCAAAATTGGGGTGTTACATTCTCTGGTTTGCTCACGTTTCTGGTGGAGTGCGAAGTCTACCATGAATGGTGTGGTTCGTGTTCACGGTGCTCCGACGAGGCTGCTGTAGTGGATAGATTTGCAGGTGGCGACAACGTGAATGTTGATGATGGTGAACATGGTTAGAGTTTCTGTTTCGGAGAAGGGAAGAAGATGATGATGTGGCTATATTTGGTTGCTTAATTTTGAGTGCTTAAATCCTGACACATGCCATTGAACGGGAGAATGCTCTTGTATTTGATGCTAAGGATAGGATGCACTAAGTTTGTTGAACTTTTCCCAATATTCACTAAGGGTTTCTCGATCTTGCTGCTCAATTCCACAAATTTCTCTACCAATGGCGGCCACTCGTGATGTAGGGAAATATTTCTTAATGAAAAGTCTTTCCATAGCTTCCCAAATAGGGATTCTTAACGAAAGGTAGTAGCACTAATCACGTGCCGCTCCATGAATAGTAAAAGGGAAAGCTCTCATTTTTAAGTTTTATAGGGCGATCATGGGAGATCTAAAGTTCTCACAGATCATATGGAACTGTCTCAAGTGTTTATGTGGATTCTCCCCTGATAACACATTGAATTTTTGCAAGGCATTTAGTAGGTCAGTCTTGAGCTCACACTACCCCTCTAGGTTTTGCATGTTATTGTTTATGATAGTATTGCTTGATGTGGCCAACTATTTGATGCTTCTCTCATCCATTATGTTTGGATTTGGATTAGGTAAAGTACTAAAAGATATGTATGTGAATGGAGAGAATGAATGTGGTATCATTTCTGCAGTGGCTTTAGATGTTGAAGGTGTTCCCTTAGAAGAACACTAAAAAACCAATCTTCTACGCAGTTTACGCAAGTTTTGTTCATGTTTTGGATCAAATTGATAGAACTAACTTGGGTTGGCTTAGGTCATGCATTGCATAGTCCGCTTGAAAATGTTCCTCTTTTTGACTTTTTTTTTCTTGTTTGTGCTTTGTAGAAAGATTTCAACGAAGAAATAAGTTAAGATGTTGCTAGGTTCACTACTAGGAAAGAGATGTGTGTCACAATAGACAATTTTAATACCAAATCTTTCCTAGCAGAGTTTTCCCAACTAGTCTCAAAATATTTCTCAAAAAGAAATTCTTCATCAAAACAAAAACATAAACTTTGCTAGAAATACCAAAAACAACTTAAGACTACAAAAAAAAAAACTCAAACTTTATTAAACATATATGCATCAAAAGAAATAAAATAAAAACAAAATAAATGAATAAGGATGAAAATAAAGAAAATACTAACCATAGACCTCAGCATCGACGCCAAATTTGATAACAATGTCGTGAAGCGATCAAATTACTACTACTTAACTCTAGCAACTTTAGTTTGTCAAGTTAGTAGTGAACAAACTAGATAGGTTTAAGCCAACCCTGAGTCATATCAAAACGAATACAAAATTGATTTTCAATATTTGACTCTTATAAAAATCTAACCTAATGCAATTAAAACTATATTATGATATGCAAAATTGTTGTGAAGAATTTTGAGAATGAAACAACAAATTAATAAAAGACTTTGAAACAATTGTAGTAAAACAAGCCAATTCTGCTGCTTTCAAAATAGATTCATCATTGGTTATTAAGATTATTGTTAAATTAATTATTGTTGTAGATTTACAAATCAATCAATGTAAAGTCTCAGTTCATTTGTTGATGTTCTCACTTTTAATCAAAGTACAATCTCTTAAAAGTGACAACTTTTAGATTATCCATAGTAAATTCAACCAAAGTACATATATAAAAGAAAACCACAACAGTAATCAAAAGAACAAAGAAATTATTTTAATTTAACCTCAAAATCCATAATGAAATTAGAGTTGAATCAACCTTAAAAGCATAACACTCCATGGATTGGATGGAATATAGGATAAATCATGACTGATGGAAAAAAAAAGGATAGAAAAATGAGAGATGTGGTGGATGGTAGCTGCCAAAACTAGAGAGGTGTTAAGTGTCCCTCTTCTGCTCCCTTGGGTCTCTTTATATAACCCTTGATTGGACTTGAATATTATCTTTTTTGTTGCTGAAATCTTTTATCTTTTGATATCATATCTTTCAAATAATTAACAGATTTCATTAGTTTCTAAATGTATTTGGAAGTTTTTATCTGTTGATAATTTGAGATATACTAAAGATAATTAATTAAAAATCTCTAATTAAAAATCTTTAAATAATTATCAGGGACTTAATTTCTGTCCAATTTCCAAATCGACCCTTGTAGTTTTACCATTTAACCAACTGTAATCAGAATTTGTCCACAATTGACTGCTTTGACCAGGTTTGACCTGATGCGAATCTAGTTGTTCGGGAAAGACGAACTCGATGGTGCGTTTTCTGGCTGCACTACTTTGTGTTTGGCATTCGTGATGAGGCACTCTCCTTCAAAATGGTTGATGGTTTAGTGGCTGACACGAAACTTTACGGATGGCAAACTGAGTTTAGTGTTTGTCGCAATCTGGTTCGTGCTTTGCAATTTCAAACTTGAAGATTTGATCATGCTATAATGGAGGCCGAACTCGCAATGGTGCAATGTAGGATTTGTGGTGGCAGGTTACATTTTCTGTTTGATGTGGTTGTAGTGTTTCCAGGCGATGCAATGGAGGCTGAACTCGCGATCTGTGTCACGTAGTCCATGGTTCGCTCATGTTTCTAGAGGAGTGCGAAGTCTGCCATGAATGGTGTGGTTCGTGTTCATGGATCTCCAACGAGGCTACTACGGTCAACAAATGTACAGGTGGCGGCAATGTGAATGTTGACAATGGTGAATGTGGTTAGGGTTTTTGTTTGGGAGAAGGGAAGAAGATGATGACGTGGCAACATTTGGATGACTAAATTTTAAGTGCTTGAGTGCTACACGTGTGATTTTCTAGTTGGTGTGTTTAATTAGTGGAGGATTGCCACATGACATGATCTAGATGAGTTGAGTTTGATTGATAAGAGGGGTGAAAATAGAAAAAGGTAGGGGTATCAAAGTAGGTTTTGAGTGGCCATTTAAAATTGGTGGTGTATAAGTAAAAATCAGGGGTAATTTTAGCTCGTAAATTATTTCTTTCCATAATTTACCGATTTTGGACTCAACTTGTTACTCAAGACATTTCAATTCCACACTTTTAATGACCCAAGCTAAATTTCAGCTACATCAACAAATGTAAGAATACCCAATAATATTTTATGCAACTAAAATCAATTTCTAAGCTATTTCTATCTCACGGATTCACGAATGACGGCAAAAGCCCAATTATCACAAATCCTATTTAAATCAATCTTTAAGGGCAAAAATTCAACATTTAACATTAAATGACGACAAAAATATGAACTCATCACACACCCAAGTGAGATTGGACTTTTTCACTCTAGTCAACGAAATTCAACCCATGAAAGACTGGAACATACGTAACATGCATGTGTAAAGATATCGGAACAAAGATTGCGATTAACACATGCCTAACATTAATGTTTTGAGTCATAAAACTAATCATAAATACAAAGTCATTCATAAATAATCATTCTTTGCACACTAATGTTCTCCTTTGAGAGATCCACTAATACACAAACATAAACACAATGATACTAATCATATTATAACATTAATGATAATTGAAATATACATCTAGAATCACCTACTTTGGGTATAAAACCATATGCATTATTGTAAATTTAAAATACATTATTCATAAAATATCAACATTAATTAATTTGATTGGTGGCAAAAACCAATAATATTAGTATATATCTCTATTAAATTAATTATAAAATTATGTTTAAGAAAAAAAGGCCCAAAAAGAAATTTTATTACTAATATAGCTCTATTAAATTAATTATAAGTTTATGTTTGAAATCAAAATTTAATTAAATTATTATTGTTTAATAATTTTGATTGGTATTTAAAATGATAATGAGTTAAAATCTTTTTTAGTAAATTATAATTTTGTTTACGAAAAAGAGAATGATTAGCGATATATTTATTCTCTTATAATCAATCAGTATTCTATTTTCTTCTCTCTTAAGAGTCATTTTTTTTCATTTTTTAGGGTTTTAGCATATTACATTCCTTGAATGTCCTCATTTCTGGTGTACCAATATTTTCATCCTCATTCCTGGTTAGTATGTTTTTTTCTTTTTATTTGTGTTGCTGTTATTTTTATTTTGTTTTGGATTTGTATTAGAATTAGAAATGTGTTTCTTTTCCCCAGTTTTGTTTTTCGGTACTTTTCAATTTACGGGTTTTAAGAGTTTTTTTTTTCATATATCTTGCCCACTTACTATCGAAGAACAATATTTTTTTTGAATTATTTTTATTAATGATTAATCTTAAAATAAATTTTGTAGATTTGTGAAAGAGTTGAGACTTGAAAAGGAGAAAGAGGTTTGAGACTTCAAAATACAACAAGTCTACTATCAAGTTTACTTCCCTGACAACCAAAATCAGGTTTTATTGTTTTAGTTATTTTGTTTTATATACTTAACTTTAGTATTATTTAATATACTATAAATTTTTATTTTATATCTATAGTATAAATTCAACAAAACCACCGAGTTTTATTTATTATATTAAGGCACAAACTAGTTGAAGATACAGGAGAGGAGAGGAAAGGAAAGACGGAGATTGAGACTTGCTACGATAGGAAAGGAAATATGGATCCAATCCTAACTAGGTTACATTAAAGAGAAAGAGAAAGAGAAAGAGAAAGAAAGAAAGAAAGTTTGGCCATGAAAGCCTTATTTATGAGATATGAGATACGAAAGACATGAGGCTAAGGTGGTTGATGAAGAGAGTGAAGGGTTGTTTAGTTAACAGGCAAAATGCCTCTAAGAC
>Ga0214542_1010662_pt1 | contig 13230 bp, 5 predicted proteins | sample CNSS1metaG_FD_160096 | JGI IMG/M metagenome (GOLD analysis project Ga0214542, IMG submission 160096) | Root nodule microbial communities from cowpea collected in UCLA plant growth center, Los Angeles, California, USA - CNSS1 | ecosystem: Host-associated > Plants > Roots > Nodule | place: USA...
ACACATGATTCGTCTGTAATATTGTTGGTTTCTGTTAAATCTTTTTTCATGAACTGGAAAGTGGAAAGTGGGTGAATCTGAAGAGAATGGGTTTGTTGAGAATGGGTTTGTTGATGATGGATGGTTGTTGATGGGTAGTGACGGGGTATATGGCCTCGGTTCTTACCATAACCGAGGTCAAAGGCTCTGCGAAATTTTTAATTAAAAAAAATATTGTTGAACCTATGGTTCTGGTCCCTCGACAACCGAAGCAGAAAAGTGCTTTTACGCCTCGGGTGATAACCGAGGCCAAAAGGCACCCCCTTTTGGTCTCACCCCAATATGCCTCGGTTCTAAAACCGAGGCAGAATGCCGAACATAACCGGGGCCAAAAGCCCTTATTACACTGGTGATTAATATGAAATTTCTCACCTATAATTCTTGAAATGGTTAAAAAAGGATTTATCTCCTTTAACAATTGGTCCTTAGTATCATATTTGAAAATATGTGAAGTAAATTTGTCTTATTTTTATCTTCACAGTTTTATCACTTAAAAAAATGAATCCCTTATTTTATTCTTCCTAAATATATCTATTTAAAAAAAATTAAAACTAAAAAATAAGTTATCAAAATGTAATCGAAAATCAAGAGACGTAGTTATTCAAAGAAAAATCTATTATAATCAAATCACAATTAAAAACTTATTTTATAAAAATAGTTATAACAAAAATATAGGCATAACTTTTCCTCCCATATTCATAAAAAAAAAATATACAAAAAAATTCATGAGATGAAAAAACACTAAATATCAAACTAATATTTCATTATCAAGAAACATGAGAGATACCTTTTTATAAAATGGAAGAAAGAGGAGAAAAGATGAGAAATGAAATGAATTTGTGTCTAACTTTTTTTTTTCTTTATCAGACACAAAAGAAGATAGGCAAAAAGTAGAAGATCAATATAATATGTGAGAAAACAATGAGAGGAAAGAAGAAAAATAGCTCAATAAATTTTATTATTTTTATTATATTTAGTTTTATATTTTATTATTTATTAACACTAAATATTATATTTTATAAAAAAAATTAAAATTTATCTAAAAGATTAAAACAAATTATTTAAAACAAAATTAAAACAAATTTTAACATATATTTTAAAAAAATTAAAAATTGTGGATGACTTCTATCATCTTTCTAAAATTCGTCCCTGATTATAGTATACAATTATTATAAAAATTTATACTTCAAAATAAAAATATATTATAAATATTAAAAGATAATCAATATAAAAATATTATTGATCCAGCTTTTATCACAAATCTTTTTACTCTAAGGAAAATAGTTTAATTGAAATGATAATTTTCATTTTTCGATTCTATAGTATTTTGTAATGTAATCTCATTTTTCTAACTTTATTATCGAACAGTGAATACATTTGCTCAAAAAACAAACACACTATGGAAGGAGTGTCCACCTAACAAAGCATGCTCTCATGTATGCATGTTAATGTTATTCAAGATAAAGAAAATGTGAAGTAATAAAAATAAATAAATTATTAAAGTATAATTTTAAATTTTCTATTTCGATATGTTATCTTAATTGCACATCTAAGTCTCAAACTTTAAAAATTTATTTGTTTTGTTGTTATATAATTTGTCTGTTTTCGGTATTAATTAATTATTAGTGTGGTCGGTAATGTTAGTATGAATTGCATCCACGAATATTTTTTTTATGAGATCATCAACATAATAAAATAATTAAATCATACTTTTTTTATATTAAAATTAAGTATCTAATTACATTTTTTTTTCATGAATTTTGCTTATATATTTTCAAACTTATGCGTATTTTGGTTCATGTAAGTATTTTACACTCTCAACACTCAGAATATATTATTTGATATTTGGTGGTATTTTACTAATATATTATTATCTTGTACTGGTTATTAATAAAAATTAAAATTCATGTACTTGAGAGTCCTATACATATTATTTGTCTTTTAAAGAGTAAGAGGGTAATTTTAACTCATCTCATTCATTATTTTCACAATAAATCTTTACTCTCTTAATCTAAGCATTGAAAAAGTCTTCTACCAGTAAATTTTTTACTAGATTTCACTGGAAGCTCAATTCAGTCTATTTGATTAAATATGATAAAAACATTACCCAATTTAAATTAAAGTTGAAAAATGTCATCTTACCTAAATAGATGAATTTTACAATACAAAATTTAATTATAAATAAAATAATAAAAGAACTAAAACTGATTTTTCTTTTCTTATCTTATTCACATCCCTTATAAGATTGATATGAATTCACATCTCTTACAAGATTTATATGAAGTTGATTGTAAGCATAATAATATATATAGCAAAATAGTTAACTTGAAATTGACAATAATTCTATAACTCCGTCCATGCAACAAACACAAAAAGAAAGATTTGAGATCGAAAGGAAAAATTACACAAATCAAAAATTATAATTCTAATGGGAAAAAAAAAAGACTATGTCAACAACTTACAAAAATTAAAAGAAAAACAAAATTTAGATAGCTACATATATAAAAATTGAAGAATGAAATATATATTTTTTATCATTATAACTTTAAGTTTTTTTATTTATTTATTTTATAGCTTAAAATAGTAAAATATTATCTTTTTATTAATCTTAAACACCTTGTACTCGTAAACAAACAAAGTTCTTCAAACTTTCAAATTTACTTTAAATATAACTTAAAAAATTAAAAAATTGAATTTTGAACGTGATAAATTCATATAATATTAAAAATTTTACATCGACCCAGAAATAAGACAATTTTATAATATATGAGTGAAATACTGACAAATTGATTATGTGAGATTAAGTAGATTTAAAATTCATTTTTAACCTATAATTTTAAAATTTCAATGGCAAACAACTTAAAAGTTTGTCTTTGTTAAACCATAAAATGAATCAAAGATGTGAATGAAATCTGTACTCAAACTTTAATATATAAGAGTGCATTAATGGATGCAATAAGAAGAAAGTTTGATGGCCGGTGTGTAATAGAGATGAGTTGAAGATACAGGAGAGCCATTCAAAGTGATTCTTAGATTTTGTGGGTGAATTGACAAGACAAACTAAGACATAATCGTTAAGGATAAGGTTGTTTTTTGCTTTACAAACTTAAATAACACCATTTTTCACATGTCATGAGATGAACAAACTTTTTGTTTGGATCACATTAACATTAACATTAACTTTCTTTCTTTCTTCACCACATTGCTTCATAATGAGAGTGACGTGGCACTGTTGGCGCCGGAATTCGTTAACTTTCCGTTCTATCCCTGCAACTCTCTGCGCCTCAATCATCCATCTCGTAATATATGGACGGCGCAACCATTTTGGTGAAACATTTTTATGAGAATTTTAAGGAGAGAAAAAAATAAATCTTTTATAAATTAAAAATACAGATTTAGAATAAGAATATGAAATCATTTGTATAAAATAGTTTGTATGTACAAGTTAGTTTTTTTATTTTATTATCGATTTTCTCTCTAAAAGATTATTTGAAAAAAAAAAAATCCAAATACATTCAACAATCATCCAAAATAAAATAACGAAAAAGGTGGGAAAAACTAACTTGAATTACCACTTTAACTCAAATTAAAGAGAAAACTGTAGCCATTATTCTTCTTTTAGATATTTAATTGTTCAAGCTACGAGTGACCACTTGAGTTAAATAATGTTTAATTCATTAAATGAACTAGATAAAAGTTATTGACTCAATGTTTAAAATTTATTACTTGTTTTATGTATTTTATTGGTTTAGTTCGTTTATCATATGTTAATTTTTGTATTTGATTTGTTCTGACCTAGTTTTAATATAAGATGTTATGTGATATAAATATATATATATATATATATATATATATATATATATATATTAAAAATATGTATAGGAACTATTCAAAATATTTATATTTTATGAAACTTTCATTTTATTTTGAAGATAATATATCCAAAGAATTATGTAAATATTATAAAAATAAATTTATATATTTTTAAGGGGATTTTGCATCCTATATGTGTGATGCAAGCCCAACACTACCCTTCGCATTATTCAGTTCATCAATTCAATCAGACTCTTCTTCTATCCCTCACATATTTATCGTGTGTGTACAAATTGTGGTCCGAAACAACGACTTTAATTTATTTGGCTTACTTTTTATTTTCTTTTTATTTCAAGATAAATTAATATGTATATATAGTTAGTTATACTTCACAAGTTAAGGCAAACATATTCCATATAAATTTTAAAAATTAAGACAAGATTTTGTGGCAGATAAAATTAATGAATTGCTATCTAGTCATGATAAAATTAACAAATTTATCTCATACATTTATAAATTTATATACATCGCCCATCATTGCTTAATGAAAACTAAAATTTACTCAACATAACTTAAAAAATACATGATATTTTTATTTAGTTTAATTGCTCATAATTTAATCCCATAACTAAGATTAATCATGGAAGTATTTAATAAATACTAATGATGTTTAAAAATTGAACTTGAATATTTTATTATTAAAATATAAAATTTATAAATGAAAACAATAATTTAGTCGATTTTTATTTTATAAAAACAATCATCTCTCTAAAATTATCATTTTTATTTTTATTTTCCGAAGTTATTTTTAAGATTATGATTAACTTATTCATTTTCTTTTTCAAAATTAGAGTATGTCATAAGAATCTTGACTTAGACTACAACAATTACTTCTGATCAATTTTTTTTTTTAAATAAGTTCATATTTTACCATTCTCTTGAGTCATTTGTAGAAGTTTTGCATGTATGTGTTATAGATACATATGACTCAAAAGTTCAATATGAATCTATATTTGCTTAGGAGTATTAAAATATGTTCAACTTTATGAGTATTATATGTATATGTGTCTAGGAAGAGTAAATTCTTTAAGCTAATTAGTTAGAGCTTGATCTAACTAAGGGAAACTAATGCTTTTTGATTTCAAGTTATAGATAAATTATTGCTAAGGGGTGATCTGGTTAGTACACTTGCCAATTGATAAATGTACTATTTATAGATTTTCTATAGTTAGTTTTAATGAAATTGTTGAACTTTGTCTACTTATTGAGATTCAAATGATTGTATGCTTAAAGGAAACTGTTGTTTTGAGTAGATCAATTATGGTTAGATCGTTTAAATGATTCTCAAATTCTGATTTTGTCCCGACACATAAAATGATTTTCAAAACTTTTAAAAAATAATAAATAGTAAATAATAAAAAAAAGTGAAATAAATTTTATATAAAAAATAAAAATTAACAATTTAAAAGAAGAATTAATTGGTTAATAATTTAAGGTTAAAATATCTTCTTTGTCTCAATTTTCGTCAAGTTATGTCAAATCAGTCATAATTTTATTTTTTGTGCTCATTCGTTAATTTTGTTCAATTTGATCAATTTTTGCTAACACTGTTTAAATCATTAAGGGTAATGAACGGTGGTTGTCACGTGTCATTTCGTGGTTTTTTATTTTTTAATATTTTTTTATTTTTTTTTAATATCCACATGTCAATCCAGTAGCGTGACACGTGTCAAAGTCAATGTTTTATATTCAATTTAGTCCCTATATTTGTTATTTTTGTTTAATTTAGTTTAAAATTAAGCAATTTTGTCCATATCGAAATTGGGATCAAATTTGATTTTTATATAGAAGTTTTAATGATGTGAATAATAAATAAATTTTAATATAAAAATTAAATTTGATCTCAATTTACATAGGGACAACATTGTTTCATGTTAAAAGAATGGGACTAAATTGAACAAAAATAACAAATATAAGAATCAAATTGAATATAAAACATTGTTTCTGATTTGTGACACACTGCTGGATTGACACGTGGATATTTAAAAAAAGAAAAAAAAAACACAAGGTGACACATGATATTCACTTGTTCATAATAATTAATGATTTAAACGGTATTAAAAAAATGACTAAATTGAACAAGACCAAAATTAAGATTTATTTAAACACAAAAATAACTTTAGAACTTATAAGACAAAATTTGGAAAAGATTTGGATCAAAAAGGTAGTTTTAAGCAAAATTTAAAAATGATTTTAATTCATTTTTACACCACATACTCACCCTAACACACTCTTACACACTGACTCACAATTGTCACTCACTCACGCACTGCAATTAAAACTAACTCAATCACACGCACTCACGTAACTCACTTAACACAAGAACACAAAACACAATTAATTCTCACGTGCATTCACTCGCATTCACTGAACTCAAAGACAACATTACTAATTTAACTAACGCATACACCACGCTTCACTTAACTTTTGGGAGGCTATAAATACAGACGGAGAAAGAAATTGGGGAATAAAGAAAAACAGAGAAAGTCAGAGCGACTGGATTTTGAAGGATCGGGAAGAAGGTAGAGAAGAGGATTTTTGAAAGCCATCACACTATCACTGCAACGGAGGTTTTTTATTCATCATCTCTTCTATATGGATTCTATTGAATACTCTTATATATTCTTCTGTAATTTGCTTCTTCATGTGTGTTTAGCTTTATGATCTCTCTTGCATTATGATTTTCTTCGTTTTTAATTCATTCTTTTGATTCATTTGATCTTCCCTTTGCTTGATTCTTCATGTTATGACTGTTTTAAACGTATTTTCATAAAAAACAGACAGAGAGATTAAAGAAGAACAAAATAGAAAACGTGAATTAGTTAAGAGAAATTCCTTTCATATGCTAAAAAAAGTGATTAAATCAGAGAGAATCATAACAATTAAGCTACTGTTCTGCACAGCTTAATCAAACCAGAAGAAAATCTCCATTGTCGGAGAATAATGTCCAATTCATATATTAAAAAAAACACAGAAAATTAAATAAAAAGGGGATAATCGGAGAATTAGAACTGGTGGTACAGACGGTGGTCGGAGTGAAGCAGAGGAGTTAGGGTTCAGACCAAGACGCGACTATCTTGACGTTTTCAAAGAGAGAACAGCACAATTTATATCTTGACGTTAACTTCGAGCAGAGGAATGGCGACGGGCTGCTGGTGGTTCTCGTTCGAACATGGCGCGAGGATGGAAATGAGGGAGGAGCCCCGACGAAGTTCTGACGGTTGACTCCAGCGAAAGCCCGGACAAGGGCTGGTGTGGAGCAGAACCGGCGGTGAAAGGCGACGAAAACTGGTAGATACGTTAAGGAAATGGTGTAGCAGCAACGGAGGTTACGTTGGTGGTTCGAAGTCGGAGACGAAAGGGGTGAACGGTGAACGGAGGTCATGGTTGCAGGAGAAGGTCTTCAACGGCGGCAAGGCTGAGAGGGCTTCTGATGTTGGCCGGCGCCGATAATATTGTCGGTGGTGACGGAGGAAACTGACATTGTCGTTGGTGGCTGTCGATAAGCGCGACAGAGAAACGCGTTTGAAAGAGATGAAGATGATGGTAGGGATGATGTTTTGAATAGGCTGAGTGCTAAGTTGTAGGTTCAGAACTAGTTTTAGGACTCGGAAAATGATTCTTTGATAAAGTTTCTTTTAACAAATTTTGATAAATTATCAATTTAGATAAAAATACAATTTTATGATTTTATTTTAATTAAAAATATATTTATTTTAATTTTATTTATGCAAACTTTGTCAAATTTATAAAAAAATCTTTATCAAAATATAACTTTTTTAAAATTTTAGTGTTTAAAAAAAATAGTAAATAAATAAAGAATAAAATAATTGTCTCAGAGATATGAAAGTAGAGAAGCTTCTGGATTTTGTTAATAAAATTATTGAAATTGAAATAAATATATTAATAATCAATAATAAAATAAAATGTAATGATCAGAAAAGTGGATATGGACTTAGCTCAGTTTAGTTTTCTTCAAATATACCTCTAGTTTTATTTTGGGATTAAATTACTTAACTCACTCCGTATATGATAACTACACTCCCATTTAGGTTATTTTTATTATTTCTGGACCAACCTACGAAAATTATTATAATTTGGGGTGTTAGCCATATTTTGAAAATTTTATTTAAAGAAAAACAATAAATATTCTTATATATATATATATATATATATATATATATATATATATATATATATATATATTGTTCATAGACTTGTTTGCTCAAAGCAGTATCAGTTTCTAACACCGGTAGTTTGAAAAATTTTGTAACCGAACAAAAATAAATCATAAAACCATTTTAAAGTAAGGAAGTTACTAAACTATCAAATGAAACTATTTAGATTCTTGAACTTAAAAAACAAAAATATTTATTTCAAGTATCTTGAATGTATAATATTCATCACTATTATCGTGAATATCATACTGATATCACCATGTTAGAAATTTATTTTCACTAAATTAAAAAAATATTTTAGATACTCTAGAAGTTTCTCTTTAGTAGATAAAAAAATGAATACTTTATTACAAAAGAAGATAATATTTTAGATATCTGTTTTGTATGATTTATAAAAAATAATTCCAACGTGATAAATTATTATTGAAAAGTAATTAAGAAATTTATTATAAATTAATAAAATTAATTTATGTGGTCATTCTTATTTATACAAATTTTATTTTTATTTTCTTATTATTTTACCCTTTTCATTAATCAACCTCCAACTCTTATTGCTCGTCCATGTATAATTGAGTAGTTTTCTCGTTCTTCTTCAGTAATAGCTGCAGCTGAAGCATTGTGAAGATGTTGGAGAAAGTGGAAGATTTTAACATGGAGAGAGTGATGGAGGAATTTGAGAGGGTGACAAAGGATGCTGAGAGGATTCAAAGGGAAACACTGAAAAGGATTTTGGAAGATAACGCTTCTGTTGAGTACTTACTGAATTTGGGTCTGAATGGAAGGACTGACCCTGAGAGTTTTAAAGCCTTTGTTCCACTGGTCACTCACAAGGACTTGGAGCCTTACATCAATAGAATACTTGATGGAGATACTTCTTCTGTTCTCACTGGCAAACCCATCACAGCCATGTCTTTGAGGTCAGTTTGTTTCAAATAAGTAATTGAATTTGCAGTTCAGATGCTGAAAAGGGAGAAAATTTGTATTCTTGCAGTTCTGGCACCACTCAAGGAAAGCCAAAATTTGTACCATGGAATGAGGAACTGTTTGACACCACAGTGCAGATATACCACACCTCTTTTGCCTTCAGGAACAGGTTTTCAATTTCATCTCTTGTTTATCCTTTTCCTCAATAATTTTTTGTACTAGTTGGAAATAACAACCGACAACAATTCCATGATGTAGGGAATTTCCCATGAACAATGGCAAAGCCTTGGGCTTTGTCTACAGCAGCAAGCAGTTCAAGACAGAAGGGGGTGTGCTAGCAGGAACTGCCACAACCAATGTGTTTCGCAGTCCAGGGTTCAGGACTGCAATGAAGGCCATTCAGTCCCCATTTTGCAGCCCTGATGAAGTTATATTTGGTCCTGATTTTCACCAATCACTGTACTGTCACCTCTTGTGTGGACTAATCTTCAGGGAAGAAATTCAAATGGTGTCTTCCACCTTTGCACACAGCATTGTGAGTGCTTTTAGGACCTTTGAGCAAGTGTGGGAGGAGCTTTGTCTTGACATCAAAGAAGGGGTGCTGAGCAGCAAGGTCACAGTGCCCTCTGTTAGGACAGCCATGTCTAAGTTGCTGAAACCTGACCCTGAGCTGGCCAACTTGATCCACAATAAGTGCATGGGACTGAGCAACTGGTATGGCCTAATACCAGAGCTTTTCCCAAATGTGAAGTATGTTTATGGCATCATGACTGGGTCAATGGAACCTTATTTGAAGAAGTTGAGGCATTATGCTGGAGAGTTGCCTTTGTTGACTTCAGATTATGGATCTTCTGAAGGGTGGATAGGCACCAATGTGAAACCAAGAGTGCCACCTGAATTGGCCACCTACACTGTTCTTCCTCAAATTGGCTACTTTGAATTCATTCCAATGAGAGAGCCGGCAGAAACTAATGCAAATGGCAGTTTCCTTTGTATGGATCCTAAGCCTGTGGGGCTCACTGATGTGAAGGTTGGTGAGGAGTACGAGGTAGTCATCACCAATCCAGCAGGTATTCAAACTCTTCTCGTGCAATTTTTTCCTGTTCCAATTAATGAATCAGGACCATGAATTCATCATCATGACCCTTCCTCAAACCATCTCTTTCTTCTGTCAAAATTGGAAATTTTGATACTGCCATAATGTTTGCAGAAACTCATTCTTTATTTCACAGATTAGTGTTTTTTAATTCTAATTTTTTCGGAGGGAGAATGGTTAAGAGGTTCTGTTTCTTTTTATGCTTCTTGAGATGACCTACATGGGACCAACTTTAAGAAAAAGAATTCCTAGTGATTTCCAAAGTAACATATAGTACATACCTAATCACATCAATATTTGTACCATTCAGAGACAGGTCCATTCTTAGTTGCTGGCATCAAATTTTGGATTTAGGCTACGTGTGGATCTCTCTCTTCACAAACACTCACTTAATAGAAAAATAGGAAAAATATTTTAAATTGATTTCATTATATGTTAAAATTAGTTTATATATAATTTATAAATGTTACTGCATGAATTTAATTTTTTTTTTCTTCTAAAAGTTCATCCAAACATATCTTTACCTGCACTTGTTTCGTGCTTCTGACATTACCTTGACTTATATGCATGTCCTTTGTTTGTCATATTTACATGCATTCTGTAACACAGGCTATGCTGTCACAACAATACAACAGTACAACCAAGCTTTTTCCTACCATATGTATATACTGATCATGAATTTTTTTATGGGCAAATATTAGCAGGAAGATCGAACCCGAAACCTTTTCTCCCTTTCCCTCTATCTAACCACTAATCCACCTTATCACTCCTATATATACTGATCATGAATGTTATAACTTGGCCAAATTTACAGGCCTGTACAGGTACCGACTTGGAGATGTGGTGAAGGTTATGGGGTTCCATAACTCAGCTCCAGAAGTGAAGTTTGTTAGGCGAAGCAATCTTCTGCTTACCATCAACATTGACAAGAACACAGAGAAAGATTTGCAGATAGCTGTGGAAGCAGCATCTCAGTTGTTGGCAGAGGAGAAATTAGAAGTTATAGACTACACAAGCCACATAGATTTGTCCAAAGAGCCAGGGCATTATGTTATATTCTGGGAAATCAGTGGAGAAGCAAGTGAAGAAGTTCTTGGTGGATGCTGCAATTGCATGGACAAGGCTTTTGTTGATGTTGGCTACACCAGTTCTCGCAAAGTCAACTGCATTGGTGCCCTTGAACTCCGAGTTGTGAGGAAAGGAACATTCCAGAAGATTCTGGAGCATTACGTGGCACTTGGATCTGCTGCTAATCAGTTCAAGACACCAAGATACGTAGGCCCTACAAACACCAGAGTGTTGCAAATATTGAATGAAAATGTTGTCAAGAACTATCTCAGTACTGCCTTCAACTGAATAATAATAATAATAATAATAATAATAATAATAATAATAATAATAATAATAATGATAATAGCAATAAATTATGATAATAATATTTAGTAGTTATAGTTATCTATATATATAGTTTCCTTCCTCACATGAATAAAAGTTTACCTTATTTCTACTTTTCTTCGCATGTTCAATTCTTTATGTTTTGCCTGACACAGTTCAGGCACACCTCCGTCATCTTTAACACCTCTCTTGCACCTTCTCTATAATATATTAACCATTGGTTGACCATAATGGATAGAAATCCACATGTTTGGTTGGAACTAAAATCTCAAGTGCTAACTTTTAATAATGTTCGATATAAAGACCACAGTTGTCGGGAATAAAGGTGAAGGATCATATGAATATGCACCCTATGTTCAAAACACAAACCAAAAACAATGTTTGCATATTAAAATGGTTTGATAAGCTGCATATGGCATTGGATAAATTCATATACACATGTTTTAATATTTCAAATAGTTTTATATTACTTAAAAGTTCAAGTAAAAAGCAATTTAAATATTGCTTTCTATTTCCACCCTAATACCTTAAGCTTCAAAGTGAACGATTATCGTTGTGAAAATTGACTTTGACGATGATATTTCAATAAATTTGAGGTCAGAATAACAAAAAAAATACTTCTAAAATGATTTATGGTTTAAAAATATCACTCACACAGACACTAAAATTGTTATTGACAAAGGATGTTTGGACAGTTTAACATACTTCCCATTATAAGTCCGAACTGTTATATGTTGGATTGTTGTTGCTTTGGAATTTTGTCATTGAATGTGTGTGGCTAACATAAAGGTTCAAAAGGGATTTTTATTTTTTTTTATGTGCAAAACGCTTCCAACCAAAAGATTGGAGGAGAAAACGTGGAGGGTCAAAAGTTGGTTTCTAAGAGAAAGTATGGAATACTTTTCTCACTAATTTGGTGAGATTTAACTGTCACTTAAACTAATCAGGATCCTTAATTAAGAGAAAGGGCAAATGAGGTGTCTTCATTATTGTACCTTTCACATGACTAGGACTTTATTTAATGGGATTATTATGAGAGGAAAAATGTTAGAATCCAGTGCTAAAAAACACCTCAGTGGATCTCACATCGAAGAAAGATAGTGTTGTCTTTCTTCACTCACTCCTTATATGGATCAACTTCCTCTTTTGCACAATAAATATTGCCACATAAGACTTGAATTGATGGTTGAAAAATAGAAAAAAAACATTTAATCAATTATTTTTTCACTAGTGTCACTTTTTTTAAGTTATAATTTCTATACATTTTTATACACAACAACTTTCTACTTGTTCAAAAATTTGTACACATGGACTTATTCCCAAATCTAAAATAATTTAACTCAATTTAAAACCCCTTTTAATTTAACCTAGTATTTTTTTTTTAAATTTAATCAACTTCAATTAAATTTACCTTTTATTGAGTTAGATATTAGATTTTGAGAATTTGCACCTCACAAAATTTTTTATATATAATAATATATTATGTTTAAAAAAAACAATAAAGATATAGAAGATTCACATTCAACACATTTTTCTTTTGTCATTTCCAAGTCTGTATCACATCTACATTACTTCCATCTTAATTAATTTAAGTTTTGACTGAAATTATTTTAAAGCATTATATATATATATATATATATATATATATATATATATATATATATATATATATATATATATATATATATATATATATATTTTTTTAAAATTTATAAATATATATTT
>Ga0214542_1010663_pt1 | contig 13228 bp, 8 predicted proteins | sample CNSS1metaG_FD_160096 | JGI IMG/M metagenome (GOLD analysis project Ga0214542, IMG submission 160096) | Root nodule microbial communities from cowpea collected in UCLA plant growth center, Los Angeles, California, USA - CNSS1 | ecosystem: Host-associated > Plants > Roots > Nodule | place: USA...
CTGCAGACTTCATTGGACTGTTCATCTTCATTCTACGCAACATTTGCATCACACATATGTGCTTTTATAACCAAATGTTTCTATGAATAATTTCCTTTTAGGAAATTTTCACCCATCCTTAATATATCCTTAAATTCAAATTCATATTTTCTTATTATTAAAATAACACTCTTAATTCTTATTTTAATTATGTTTATACATTTATTTATTTATTTATTTTTCTACAACATGTTCAATTTTTAAATGGATTTGCTACAACTATTTTCGAATCATTTTTAAATATAATAAAATCATACCAAATTTAATCATGTATTCTTTAACTTTCAATTTTATGGTAAACAATGTTTCCATAAAAATATATAACTTTTTAAAGGTAATTTATATATGAGCAACTTCTTTTTTTTTTAGATATTGTTAATACATTTTAATTACATCCTCTTCTTTAAAAAATATTTAATTTTATACTTTATAAGTTTTAGTTAATATGTTATTTTACATTAAATTGTGAAATCCTGGAAAGCTATGTAACAAATAACATGTTGACTAATCTAAAATAACATGTTAATTAAGCAACGATCTAAGCTTTTTATTATATATTGTTAATATATATTAATTACATCCTCTACTTTAAAAAATATTTAATTTTATACTTTATAAGTTTTAACTAATATGTTATTTTATATTAAATTGTGAAAACCTGGAAGGTTATATAACAAATAACATGTTGACTAATCTAAAATAACATGTTATTTTGTACACTATCTTTAAGATTTTCACAATTTAATCTAAAAATAACATGTTAACTAAAATTTATAAAATATGAATTTAAATATTTGTTAAAGTAAAGGATATAATTAACATATATTAACTACATCTAAAAAAATTCTAAACAACATGGTGAATGCAGATTTTTACAATTTATAAATTTTAATTTAATTTTGTATTGTTATTTTGTCAGGTTTCAATAATGTTTTTTTTTTTCAGATAAGATTATTTAGGTGTTATTATGAATTTTGACGTCTCGATTATACTGACACTCTAAAGTTCATCAATCGTTTTCTATTACATGAAAATTTATTAAAAAAAATATATTGTATCAAGAAATTTGATTGATTTGAAGAAAAAGAATATATGTAAAATATTTACACTGATCGAAGATTGTTGTAACATCCCATTTAATAGTTAAGAGTTACTAAATACAATAAATAAATAAATAAATATATATATATATATAATGATGTTGCAAAAAAGGTAGTAGAAGACAATATAAGAATATTGATACAATTATCCAAAAATAACTATAATAATATAAATATATTTACAAACGACCACTCTACAAGGGTTGAAAAGTTTTCTAACTCTTTAAAAAACCAAAAGGTATCTATATGATATAAGACTCTACAACACTGCTCCATTCCTATCCAAAAGAGAATGATCCTCACCTACATCCTCCTCTGTTCACATAATTAAGTGATCATTGCAAAAGGGATGACCAAGAAACAAACACACAACATGCAAAAGGGTAAGCTAATATAAACAATGTCAAACCTCAAAGTTTAAACAATCAATTCGAATGGCATATCATACTAGCATACATATGCACAAAGAAACAAATTACTCTAGACTCAATTATCCAGCTACATGCAATTTAACATCAAACTCATGGGTGATGTGTACCTGTGGTGGTTCCCAAACTCTACAGAGTTTGGCCACAAGGGATTATCACCTAACCACTCAAAAGGTAAACCTCCTTCGTGCCTAGGACCTGATCAAGTTCAATGACTAGGATCGCCTACATCTCTTCACGACATAATAGTCTATTTGAGTGTGAGCAGTTATTAGAGAAAGGATATCACCATAAAGAATCCTTATGCCAATGCATACACTACATACTTCGATCTCGAATTTCTCCTAGAAAATCTATAATTAACATCTCCTTCATACTATAAGAAACACAAGAAAATCATTAAATTTCAAATTGTTAGATAATTGTGCAGAACCTGGAATTCTTACCTAGAGAACCCATCCTCTCGCTAGGCGAAACACACATTTCGACCAATGACCAGGTAGTTTGCCCAACGAGTGTCTCATTGGGAGTCCACAGGATTAAATCCCCAATAAATCGCCCAACGAGAAATGCTTGCCTAGCGAAACTCGAATCATAGGTATTCCTACTTTCAAAGTCGCCCAACGAGAATTACTCGTCCAACAAATCATATATTACTATTAAGGCTATCACTTATTCATAATTTGCCCAACGAGTATCTACTTGCCCAACGAGTATCTACTTGCCCAACGAGTATTTACTCGCCCAATGAGTCTGCATAATTATGCGAAATAACAGTTTCTACATAATTTTACAGCCTTAACCAATCCATACAGCTAGAAGATCTTCATAGACATCAGAACATATCAGATTCAGGCAGTTTCTAAACAATCCCCATTATAATTTACACATAAATTTCATACATCACAAATGTCAATGAACAACTCAATTTCACCAGTCAAACTCAATTTCAATCATGAAATCTATCAATCAAACAATCACACAAATTCCAAGCAGTATAATTAGCTTCCTTTATTTGCAGATGACTCAAACGACCTATGGAGCACCAAAAACCCTTTTTCACTAGCAAGACTCACAACTCAACCTAGGAACAACAAAAACATGATCAAGGAACATCATTAGGACCACTGATAATTAGAGATTCTCAAGGAAAACTTAGGTTTCACATGCGTTGCCAGAATTGATCACATGCAGGCTTTAAGAGACATTGATCAAGAAAAGAGCAGAAACACAACTTACTCAATTTAGAAAACTAATCGGTCAAACATAAAAATCTCGTCATAGTAATCACTCTAGTGGTCTTCGATCTTCAAAAAGATAAATGTACGGTGAGTACGGTGAGAGACTTTAGAGAGAAGGGAGAGAGTTCTAAAAGGACGTATTTTAGATAGATGAAGTGTTTTCTAAATAATAAAATCTTTTTATGAAATTTCTATTTTTATTATTAAAATAATAATAGGATCTCATTATTTAAACACCGTCACTCTTAAAATAAGATTTTCTACATTCTCACAATTACAAACATCAAAGAATATCTTATATGAAATTTTCAAATTGTTTGAAAAAATTCTAAAGCTATAACGGTGATATATAAACAACTAAAGAATGAAAAAATATAAAAAGAAAAGGATAAATTGAAGATGCAAATACTATGATGATAATCATGACTTCCCTATTAGACGAAGATATTGAAGCAGAGAGAAAATATTTAGAGGAAAAAAATACATCAATATTGTCATATACTCTTTTGAAGCATAGGACACCTAGGTTTAGAACAGTGACCGTGAATAAGGATGCATGTCCCAGCACCTTGATTGGCACCAATGAGCTCGTGCATAAATTAATTGTCCTCCATGTGTTCCTTGTCATTGCTTTTTCTAGTGTATGAAACAAGGTTTGGTGGCTAGTTTTATAACTTTGATCATGAATAGCGATATGTGTATCAATCTTAGTTCCTATGTACCGAGTATTTTTATTACGAAATATGGTCCTTTAGTGAATTTTATGTAGTTTTTTGTGATTTTGGGGAGACTTAGTTTTCTCAAAACCTGAATTGTTTTTAAAAATTTGTATACCAACAATTTCAATAGTGCTACTTTCAAACGGTGAATGTTCTTAGAAGTGGATTAATTAATTACTAAAAAGAGAATAAATGTTTTTTAGTACAAAATTTGATAATTTAAGTATTTTAGGATGTTTTTAAGTATATGAAGAGACTTAATTTCCACACACCGTTGTTATTACTTATTATTTATTATTTTTATGCAGTGTACAACTTTTTGATGCCCAATGTAGGAATTGCATGTAATTAATTACTAAAAATTTAAAATATGTTTATTTACAAAATTTGATCAAGTACTTTTAGTTTGTTATTTAGGTATTGAGAGAATTAATTTCTTTAAATCTTGGTTGTTCCTAATAGTTTTCATGTCAATGATTTTTATTATACAAGTGTTTGAATGAAAATGTAAGTGAAAATGTGTATAATTAATAGTTGAAAAGTTAGGTGCTACTTTTACTAAAAGAAATTTATTTTGTGTTTGAATGAAGCATTTCAACCATGTTGAGAAATTGAAATGCATTGTATTTGAAATATTTGCAATTAATTTTCTTTTATTTTCTAAATAACTTGTTTGGGTAAAGAAATTAAAATACCATATGCAACATCTCGACCAAATGTTACTAATTTAAAAAAATATATATAATGAATAACAAAACGCATTTATTAACTATCTTTCCCAAAATGCAGGAAAAATCAAAACATCAAACGTGCTATAATTCAAAAGCAGAATTTAAACTCAAGGTTTACATCACCACAAAAGATACTAATATATCCGAGTTACAAAATAATGAAAATAAACTGTGGAAATAAAAATCTCAATTTGCCCTACTCCGATGTTGTGCCTCAGCAACACCACCTGTAACATCATCTACTCTCTTGTAACGAATTACACGATCATCGCCAAACACAAGCAGATAGGGTGAGCTAACAATATAAAGATGTATATACAATTCAACCATTTATGCACACACACATCAAAGAAACTCTATCCTTTGTTCCCTCACACCAGTAACAATCGCCATTTTGAGCCACCACTCAAGGAATGCTTACGTTCATCCTCCATCCTGAGTTACAACTCAAGAGATACCATTCTGAGCCACAACTCAAGGAAAGCCACATGTTTACCCTCTATCTCGAGGCATGACTCAAGGGATACCATTCCGAGTTACAACTCAAGCAATGCACAACAAGTTCATCTTTAAGGTATCACTTAAAGCCTTGTAGACCATGCACAACCAAATCACACAAGCCTCTACCCTTACATTATCGTTTGGCGCTGATCTAGAGCCGCTAGGCGAAAGCCAATTACAGACTGCTTGGCGGAAGCCACAACCTTCCAGGTGCCAATTGCCTCTGAACATCACTGGATTCCCAAGTATCGACTGGCAGATCCATTCCCATCGCCATGTGCCTGCGTGCTGTAGAACCCACTACTTTTCCAATTGTCGCCTGGTGGGACGTCCACATCGCTCGACGCTAAGTGCTCCAGGTTCTCTTTGGTTTTGTAGCTATCGCCTGGTGGTCTCATGTCCACCGCTAGGTGCTACATTAGTAATGCGAATTTACTGGTTTTTGGTATAGCATAATAGATTGTACTCCTAATGCAAGCATCAAACCACACAACAACCTTCACCAAGTTACTTACGTCCTATTCCACAGTCTTGAACCCCTCAGTTCTTAAGTCCTTGTCAATGTTTCTATTCTCGTATGGGTGATAATGTTAATTTTTACCATTATCCAAGCTATATTTCATTAGCAAAATCATCTCTTCCAAAGCTTTTAACCTACTTAATCCTCAATTTTACCTTACTTTTGTAAATAAATACATTTTGGGTTACATTGATCTAAATATACCACTAATCCCCATTTTTTGTGTCCTTTTTGTAGATGGGAAGCTTTGTTATAAAAATCCAGACTAATGAGTGACCCGAAATAGCAAGGAGAAGAAGGAAAATGTCAACAAGAAGCGCCTGGCGACACGATGCCAACGCCAGGCGGAACAGGCGCCAGTCTCGCTGATGTGGCAAGTTGGCCCTTTTTCTTCTATTTTCGCGAGGAGAAAATGATCTTGGACATTTTGGAGCTCGAGCAACGCGTTTTGGAGCACTTGGAGGTCTGATAGGGCTAGTGGGAACTACCCTTTCTTCCTCTTTGTAACTCTTCCCTCTTCCATTTCCATTTTGTAAGCTTGAGCTCTCCATGACAATGGAGAGCTAAACCCATTTTTGTTGGGGGTTAGATGTAGCCACTAAACTTTCATGTATTTTTGAATGATTTGAATATATAAATGCTTCTTCCATTGATTGCTAGTATCTTTGTTTATGTGCTTAAAGCTTACTTTGTTTTGACTATTCATTGCATGATATTTGGGTCATTAGGTATTGGAGAATATCTCTTGAAACCTAGAATTGGAACAAGATACCTAATGGAACTTGTATCTAGAAATGGAACTTGACTCATTAGTTGTCTTAAACCCTAATTTGTAAAGCGGGTTTGTTTATTTAGGGATTCAAGGAATTGACTCTAAATAAGGAAACCCAGGCTCATTCAACTAAGGGATTAGGGTTTGAGTAGACTTGTGGGTTGACATTAGTAATTAATGGAGAAGAGTTTTATTGTGTAATATACATGAGAGTGAGGTAGGTGAAGTCTAACTCTAACAATATCAATCCATTGCATTTCTAATCTTTACCATTTTCTAGAGTCTTCAAATATCTAAGTTCAATTTTACTTGTTTATGAAATATTTAATTTCTTGCATACAAAAACCCAACTTATGAATTTATTCATTAGTTTAAATTAGTCACTAATTACGCAATTATTTAGTATACACGAGTCTTTTGGGAAACGATATTCCGATCTTACGAGTTACTACTTGCGCGACTTGGTACACTTGCCAAAGTCTTAACAATGGGTTCACTAACTTAGGATACCAATAACCCAGTTTTGATTAAGGTCAACCCTGCTTCTCACAAGATGTTATAGTCTACCTCTCCTACTCATATTCCATCATTGTCCTCAAATAGTACCTCAATGTGCACCAAATTCCCAGCCACATAAGAATCAAGCTTTGGCCTAAAAATACGCCTCTAACCCAATTCAAACAACTTCACTTAGCAACACCAACTCCTATTTATATTATGCCTTTCAATCAAACTAGACTCTAGTTTAATAACCCCTATTGCACTATTGTTTATTATCTTAATTCTTCCAACTCATAATTAATTCCTAAATTAATTTATACTAATAATTCATATATAAAAATCAACCTAGCTTTCTGTCCAAATATTTCTCCCAATTCAACATTCATCATTAAACTAACTCATGATAATTCTAGACCCTTCACTGCACCTCACAGCCATGCAGGTATCGTTTTTTGCGCTGGCACCTGGCGGTCAACAAGGTGCCGCTAGGCGGTGCATACGATTCTGGAAAAATCCAAAATTTTCACTGCACCTACAAGAACCCTAACTTCCCCAAGCCCCAATTTCCCTGCCTATCTCCTACTTTCCACAATCAATCTCCCACTACACACATAAACAATTTAGCATACCTCAATTAACTTCTCGTCATAATTCAAACCCCAACATGCATACATATCAATTTCATCAAATTAATTCCAATCCCCTCGCAATTCACCAATTATTAACAATCAAAATTCTATTCTCCAGTAGTAATCATTTTTCTCCAATCAGAATCAGCCCAGAACTCACAGAAACACCAATTGTGCCAAATTGGCTCGCATTGCCTGGCGACAATTCATCGCTGCTAGGTGGTTCATAGCATATGTACATAAACTGGGAAATTTGGCATGAGTCGCCTAGCGGCTTTGACCGCCCGCCAAGCAGTTTTTGGAAAAAATCCAAAAACATCAGCTTCCACAGAAATTTTAACTGTCCAGGTTTCAAATTAAACATTCATCATGTAAAAAACAATAAACGAACTAAAATTCACGGAGTCTAGCTCCCCTAACCTGGATTCCTTGCTCAACCTTGATAATTTGGAGTCTCCTCTTGATCAATTATGACCTCCTTTGTTACCACTCCCACACCTTGCTAGATGTTTAACTAATTCAAGTTTACGTGTTCAAAATCCTCTCCTCACACATAGGCAATCTCAAAAACCCACTCTTTCTTCCTCAATTCTCCTAAAGACGGCTAGGGTTTCTGCTCCTTCATAGTCATGCCAAAAAATGAATTTTGGCAAAATAGGATTATTACGCATCTACCAAGATTCGAATACACAACCATTCAATATCAAAGCAAGTGTACAACCAATTCAACCCATTCATGTTTCGCGATAATTCCTATAAATCTAGGATTATATCATCACTCATCATGATCAAGCGTTTATTATTAAAATAATAAACAATTAAAATACACACAATTAGCATACACAAGAATCAAACCCAAGTCCTCTCAATACAACTAAGTAATCTCAATCATTTGAGCTAGTACTGTTCCACATCATAAAAACCAGTATTAAATGTCATAAAGACTCCCACTACCCACGTTTATTAAATAATTATTTAAATTTCTCGGGTCTTACACCATACATTTTAATTCCTTCTTTGGATAAAACAATTGAATTTCTTGTGAGATAAAATTTCATTTTAACAATATTCATTTCAGGCTTAATTATGTTTTGAGTTCATGATAAATTTGAAAATTGACTCAACAACCAAGATGGATCGAGCCAACACGACTACCTAGCCAGGTTGGTCCGACCCGACAACCCAGACAAGTTAGGCCGATTGGGAAACCCAGACGAGCTGGGCCTGCCAAACGATCTAGACAGACCTGATTAGCCCGACGACCCATACTAGTCTATCGTGCCTATGAAGTTCGTTGACTTGGCCCAACCCAGCCTGTTTGGGTGTTTGGCCCGACTTGGCCACATAAGGTCATCGGGCCCGCCTGACTAGTCTATGTTTTTGGGTCGATCCAACCTTTCTATGTCGTTGGACTGGCTCGACCCAACAATAGGTCATTGGGCTGGTCCCACGCATCTAGGTTGTCGGTCCGGTCAGGCCCTTCTAGGTCGTCAGGCTGGTCAGACCCTTCTAGGTCGTCAGGCTGGTCGGGCCCTTCTAGGTCATTAGGCCTGACTAGGTTGTCAGGAAGGTCAGGCCTGTCTAGTTCGTTAGGCCGATTGGGCTAGTCTAGGTCGTCAAGCTAGTCAAGCTTGTAAGATCAGTCAGACTTATCGGGTTGGCAGGCCAGTTGAGCCCGTTTGGGTTGTCAGGCCTATATGGGTTGTTGGGCCTGCCCTACACCTTTAAGTTGTTCGACATGTATGAGTCGCCAGGCTGACCCGACTTGTTTAGGACATTGGGCCTGCCCGACCTGTCTTGGTCGTTAGGCCTGCCTGATCTGTTTTGATTGTCGAGCCCACTCGACTATTAGGGTCGTCAGGCCATTTGGATCATCGGGCCTACCTGGTATGTCTGGGGTCGTCCGACCCACCAGACACATATGGGTTGTCGAGCTTGCCCTGTTCCTGTGGGTCGTTAGGCTTACCCGACTCGTTTGGGTCATCGAACTTACCTGGTTCATTTAGCTCGTTAGGCCCGCTTAGCCCATTTGTGTTGTTGGGTCAGTCTGGTCCGCTTAGAGCGTTTGGCCAGCATGGCCCGTTAGGGTGTTCAGGCTTGTCGGGTTTGTTTGGATCGTTTGTTATATAGGTTGTTAGGCCTGCCCTACACCTCTAAGTCGTTCGACATGTTTGAGTTGCCAGGCCGACCCGACTTGTTTAGGACATTGGGCCTGCCCGACCTGTCTTAGTCGTTAGGCCTGCCTAGTCTATTTCGGTTGTCGAGCCCACCCGATTGTCAGGATCGTCAGGCCCGTTTGGATCATTGGGTCTGCTTGGCTCGTTTGGGGTCGTCCGACCCACCAGACACATTTGGGTTGTCGAGCTTGCCCCGCTCGTGTGGGTCGTTAGGCTTGCCCGACCCGTTTGGGTCATCAAACTTACCTGGTTCATTTGGCTCATAGGCCTGCTTAGCCCATTTGTGTTGTTGGGTCAGTCTGGTCCACCTAGAGCGTCTGGCAAGCATGGCCCATTAGGGTGCTCAAGCTTGTCGGGTTTGTTTGGATCGTTTGCTCGGGGTGGCCTGTTTGGATCATCGAGTCGATCAAGCCTTTCTTGTCGACCTCGGATAATGATCGAGTCATCCCGGACCGACACCAAAACTACCTTGGTTGTCGTTATAATGTTCAATAATATATTTTAAAAAATAATTTACTTTTCATGTTTAAGAAGAAAGCTCATGGGCTAGCCCTGGCCTATAGGGCTTTTGTGGGGGGGGGGGGGGGGGGTTTTGCCCTGTTGTTTGCCCTATGGGCTTTTTTAATGTGGTGTTTTTTGGCCTTGTGAGTTTTTTTAGCACCCACATGGTCACGGTCAAGCCTTGTAGACTGTGGCAAATTGATAACTCTACCAGTGAGTCAAGAGTCTGAGGTTGAGTGAGAAGAATTTCAAATTTCACTTTTGTTGAGAGTACTTGAATTTTTACCAATTTAGCTAATTGAAATACTTCAAAAAATAATTGTATTTTAAATATTTTTTAATTTTTCCTGTTAAAATAAAAAATTTCATTACAAAAAAATCTACATTCTAAAAATATGAATTACTTCATTAAAATAGTCTATCCAAATACACTTTGTATACTTAAATCACTGATGTGAAACTTTAACTATTTGTCTTCAAACTTATTGATTTATTTTTGTCACCATGTAAAAGTATTATAAAATAAGCCACATGTGTAAAAAAAAGATTGTGAATGCAAAATTTTACAATGATAAATTTAATCTTATTTTATATAGTAATTGTGTCAGGTTTGGATAATTTTTTTAAGTATCCTATTTTTCATACTGATCAATAAAATGTGTACTCCTAAGATTAACTCACATATTTAATTTCATATTAAATACATAAAAAATTACTATTAATATTATACAAAAATAAATATAAAATATATAATAATAACAAGTCAATATAATCAACAGTTTCATTAATTTTATCTAAATAAAATTATTAAGTAAAACTAGTAGATGAAACATGTTTCATATCTATATATATTCCATATGTAAAAGAATTCACAAGTTTTTTTATATTTATTTTATTTATTTGGATATTAATTTCTTAATTTATTTAATTAATTAAATTTAAATTTATTTAATATTTTATTTAGTTTTGTACAGAAAAAATTATTATCATTAAATAAATAATACCAGAATAAACATAATGTTGTTAAATATTTAATATCAAAATAAGATATATTTTCTATTCTTCATGTAACATCTCATTTAATTCAATAAACGAAATTAAAGGAAGCGTCACATAAAGATAATATAACAGCGTGATCCTGGAGCTAAAAACTTAACTCCTTACAACCCAAGGCACACCACGATGCCCGAAAGGAAACTAGATAAAAAGTTTAACAGAATATATAGAAATCAAAACGGCGGACAGGTACATGGGCCATAGCCCTAAAGGAAGGCCCATCAAGAACATGAAGCCCAGCCCATGCAGACTATGCGACAGAATCATCTCTCCTCTGTTGACCACGAGTACCTCTCGCATCTGCTCCCATCAATAAATTGATGATCATCGCAAGAGTAGAAGAACAACATACAGAGCAAACAAACAAGCAAAGGGTAAGCTAGAGCCAAAAAGATTTTTATCATGAAATCATATATACCTTCATAGTCCAATAAACATATATCACCCAAGCATGTTATGACCTTTCAATCAATACACTAAGACTCGACTCGACTCATCCAGATACATATAACCTGGTTGGATTCAGCGGATGCTTGCACTTGTGGTGGATACCTCTGCTCACCCCCGAGCTATGTATTACAAGTGTTACAACGAACCAATTTCCCTCACACACAAGGTTAGCCCTTAATGAGTTTCAAGCCTCCTACTACTCTCACCACAGGAGTCAGTCCGCTCTAAGTGAGACTAACTGACTCCTTAGAGTGTCAGGATGCGATCCTTACCTTGAATCCTTACCAAGTTATATAGATGGGACACCGCCATCGACACCCACTAACAAGGGCCATGAAATTACGTCCCGACCACTGAAGCACGACCTTGAAATCTCACCTAGAGATTTCAAGGAATTATGCACTGACCATAGACCAATCATGCTCAATCAATCAGGTAATATTTATCATACACATAACCTCATGCCAACCTTTTCCACCCATCCTCATTCATATCCAAATATTGAATTCACATCAATTCATCCTTTGTATTTCATATCAATACCATGTCTCTTTGATACTAACTATCTCATTTAAATCACATGCCAAGTTCATACCAAACCTATCATTCACCATCCATGAATCACACCACTCATGCATAATCATTTATCTCATGCTTTTAATAAAACAATTAAATTCAAGCAAGTATTAACCATTCAAGATCAGAGAAACAACCAAACATCACACTCCCTTGCCCAGCTCCTCACTCAGGTTGAAGGGTCTTGCTCAGTTGAGAGGGACTCTCGCTCAGGAGAGCCCCCTTCGCCTAGGTGAGGGCTCGAAAAGGGGAACAGTGGCTTCCTGCGCCCTCTCGCTTAGGCGAGCCCTCCTCACCTGAGCGAGACTGTGGCTCGCTCAAAATGGAGATGCGTCGCTCAGGCGACAGCTCGCGCAAAAAAACCAAAGCGAGCTCCCGCTGGCCTCGCCTAGGCAAGACGTGCTCGCTTGGGCGAGAAAACTAGTGCTCGCCTCTGTTCTCTCGTGCAACAACCACACAAACACTCCCAAACAGTTTCAAACAGGCTTCCCATCAGCTTATATTCACACACAGTCCATTCAATAGGAAATAAACGTAAAACAAGTAGGTTTCACATAATACATAGAAGGATCTAGTTTCCCTTACCTGGAAAATGCTAGCCAAACGATCTCGACACTTAAGCGAATGAGCACGAAAGTTCCCGAAGCAAATTTAAGAGCTGAAAACCCTAACACAAAAGGGGTACGAGATTACTACAAGAAACCCTAACAATAATTACGAAGAACCAAACCAACGAAGAAGAGTATGGGTTGACGAACCACTTACGTGAGCAGAAACGAGGTCGAGCTAAACTTGAATCTGATTGAACTTCAAACCCTAACAAAGCTCTTGGAAAGGGAAAGGAGGGTAGGTAAGCTACTGTTTTGCAAGAAAAGCATAAATGAAAGGGGTTAGGCTGCCTTAGGGGCTTTGGACATCCTATGGGCCAGTAATTAGGCCCAACAGATGGGGCTAGGCCCCTTTAAATATTTAGGGCAGAAAAAGAGGGTTTTACACTTCAAAATAAAATAATAAATAATATTTGTAGAAATATTAAACTAAATTACTAAATAATAATTATATAAAGATAAGATAACTATATAGTCATCATGACATTGATTTTCTTTTCATATTTTTCATCTTATTCTGCAAAGTTATTAAAATAACTCTATTAATCTTTCATGTACATGGAAGTTTGTTTTTCTTTCTTATTCATGTGCTTAATATAGAAACAAAAATAAAATTATATATATATATATATATATATATATATATATATATATTTTTTTATTTTTGTGATAATTTTTT
>Ga0214542_1010666_pt1 | contig 13223 bp, 5 predicted proteins | sample CNSS1metaG_FD_160096 | JGI IMG/M metagenome (GOLD analysis project Ga0214542, IMG submission 160096) | Root nodule microbial communities from cowpea collected in UCLA plant growth center, Los Angeles, California, USA - CNSS1 | ecosystem: Host-associated > Plants > Roots > Nodule | place: USA...
GGACGTAATTCCATGGCCCCTGTTAGTGGGTGTCCATGGTGGTGCCCCATCTGTATAACTAGGTAAGGATTCAAGGTAAGGACTGCATCCTGACACTCTAAGGAGCCAGTTAGTCTCACTTAGAGCGGATTGACTCCTGTGATGAGAGTAGCAGGAGGCCTGAAATTCATTAAGGGCTAACCTTGTGGTGAGGGAGATTTGTTTCATCGTAACACTTGTAACACATAGCTCGGAGATGAGCAGCTCAGGGTCGAGCAGAGGTATCCACCACAAGTGCAAGCATCCGCTGAATCCGACTAAGTTATACGTATCCGGATGAGTCGAGTCGAGTCGTAGTGTATTGATTGAAGAGTCTTAACATGCTTTGATGTGGTATTGATATTGGATGGCGAAAGTATGTTTAATTGTATGATAAAGATGTTGATTGGCTCTAGCTTACCCTTTTCTTGTTGGTTGCCTTGTATGTCGTGTTTTTATCTTTGTGATGATCATCAATTTATTGATGGGAGCAGACGCGAGGGATCATCGTGGTCATCAGGGAGGAAGCGACTCTACAACTTAGTGTTCTTGGGATATCTTGAGGGCTATGGCCTATGTATTTGTCAGTCTTTATATGCTAGTGTTCCAGCAGACTTTTATGATACTCTTTTATCTCTTGTGACAACGTAGTGTGCCTTATTTTGTAAGGTCTTACGCAGTGGCGGATCTTGACCAACATTGTTGGGGGAGCCAAAATAATACATCCAAAATTTATACATTTAATTATTAGTATTAATACCGTAAAAATGAATACATAAATTAGTATAACAATAAGCTACATCATTAGCGGGAAATCAAACCACACTTAAAATCCTAAAGAAAAAATCGATGATAATCAAACCACAATTAAAATCCAATTATAAAAAACACATAGTACAATCCATTTTCTTCTATATTCATAAAATAAAAAATTAATGTACAATAGATTCATTAAATAAATTATTAAACTAATATTTCACTATCAAGTGAGACAAAAGATAATTACCTTCTTTTTTATTACTTCGAGAATAGAAGAGAACAACTAAGATATGAGAGCAAAAATAATATATCTTTTTCTCTTGAGAAACAAAAGAAAATAGACATATAATAAAACCACAATTAAAATTTGATTATAAAAAACACATAGTACAATACTTTTTCTTCTATGTTCATAAAATAAAAAAATTAATATAAAAAAGGTTCATTAAATAAATTATTAAACTAATATTTCACCATCAAGTGAGACGATTCTTCTTTTCTTCCTCGAGAATGGAAGAGAACAAAGAAGAAATAAGAGCAAAAATAAAATATTTTTTTCTTTTCAAATACAAAGAAAATGAAAACACATAAGAATGAAAGATGAGAACAATTTGTGAGAAACTCAAACTATAATAAAAAAAATAATAAAAATATCTTGATAAATCTTTTTATTCTTTACTATGTATGATTTTATATTTTATTATTTATTACCATTAATTATTATTTTTATAAAAGAAAAGAATATTTAATTTAATATTTATAATAAAAAAATCAAAATACATAATATTTATATAAAAAAAATTAAAATACCTATCATAGAAAAAATCAAAATTTTGGGGGGGGCATGGCCCTCCCCTGCCACCATTATGCTCCTTTAATTACACTCATTAATTAATTGGGGCGTTACAAAAGTTATTATAAAGCTAAATGACAGAAATAAAATAAAATAAAAAGTGTTTGGTACATGATTATGAGATATTATATATTTCAATAGATAACTTTACTGTGAAAATAAAGTACTTTAGTGACTAAATTTGGTGATGAAAAGTTACTTTTTGAGGTTACCAAATTGTAGTACAAAATTTTTAAAATTTGCATATAATATATATTTCAGCGCTCAGTTTTCTAAGATAATAAACTGGATGACTTTTTTATTTTTTGACTTAAATTCAAAAAAAAATCACAAGCAACCCTTTTAACAAGTATACATCAACATTGCAAAACCAAGATTGAATTATACATTGTGTTAATTAACCAAAGTCAAAATTTTCACCATTTGTTTATTTTAACTATACAAACATGAAAACTAGAAGTTGATGTTCAACTTGTTTCGGTATTATCGCTTTTTTTGTCTGTGTCTAGTTCAGTTTCAGTTTCCTCAACTGTATCAGCAACCTTCGCATTTTTCACCTTTGATACACGAAACATAGCTAAATGGGTGTCTCCTGTAAATGTTAATGACAACAATTAGTTCTCAAAATTCATATAAAATATAAAACGAGAACCCAAATAATCAATTTATCATTTTGAAACATGTCAAGACTTGTAATGACACAGAATATGCTACAATTGTCTAACTTTTGAATTGAATAATGATTTTTCTTTTAAGAAACTCATTAATTATCATTATATATCAAAATTAAATATATTTTTAATCTCTAAATTTAGACAAAAAATTGCTTAAAACTTTAATCCATTTTAATTTCCAAATTTTAAAAATAATAAATATAATCATTTTACTCTAATGACTTAATTTTATTTTTATTTTATTTTTTTGTGTTAAATGGAGTTACATTTGAACGGTTTACACAATTTATCATGTTTCAGCTCAAATATTAACACAAAATATTATTTAATGCGTAAAAAAAAAATTATCGTCATTAAATTGAATAAATTATATATTCATTTTTAGAATTTGAAGATTAAAATGTATTATAATTTCAAAAAATAGACGAATTTCAATTTTATAAAGGAACTATATATATATAATATTTGAACTACATTAACATCCTAAAATACTATTATATATGACATGAAAAATATTATTAAAAAAGGAAAAGTAATAAAAAGATGGTGATAAATTAGAAGTTTGTAAAGTTACCAAATGTAATTGAACTCCCAGGTGATAGAGTTGCAGCTACTCCAGGTCTCAGACGTTTGTCATTAATGAATGTCCCATTAGTGCTATCCAAATCTGTCACAACAAGATTCCTTTCTTTCTTTTGAATGCGTGCATGCACACCGGATACTGCAAATATCAGATAACCTTTTATTTTATATTCAAAACATCCTTCCTTTATAATATTTTATTTTCTCATATACCCTAAAAATTAAATTATCAAATCCCTTCGGACCTTTAGAAACTTAAAAGTAGTCACAAGTATCATACTTACTAAATTCAAAGCCAATTCTTTAATTGAACTTATCAAAACACTTGTTCCATTGCCTTCGGGATTGTTTCATACCATACAATGATATGTTTAACTTAAAAACATAATCCTTCTTATTTCCTCCTCAAATCCTTCTGGTTGCTTCATATGGAAGGTAAAAGTTTGGAACAAAGACAAATTTCAATTTTATCTCAAATTTAGATATTAAAATCATATTTAACCTTATAAATAAAATCATATAATAAAAGCTGAGAGAAGGTTTCTAACATCAAGGTGGAAATAAGAAGTTACTAATACTCAACAAGACGTAAAATGCATCTATTCTGGGACAAACCTAATATTATGGATGGTGTTACTCTATGGCATTGTACTTGTATTAATGGTAAAATAGTCTTTTAAAATCCTAATGATTTTACAATTTTCGTAAAAGTTTATCGTATTCAATAACATACCAATTTCAATGAATTCAATGGATTTTATAAATATCTCACTCATCAATCTCATCCAAAGACTTTTCTTTTTGCTGCTACTGTCAAACTTTTCTTTCTCTTATCACAGACTATCTTTTTTTCTCTTTGTTAGAGGACATACTTACGTACAGTACTTGATAACTATGTTCGCGCAGAATATTGAATGTTCAACTAAATGAATAGACAAATCTCTATCTTCTTCAGTATTATCATATAACTTGCCAGATAAAGAAAATCATAATTTTGAACAAAATTCATAATTTTTAACCTATGGCAGAGAGTCAATGGGAGGCACTAGAAAGTTTATGTGTAGACAACTAAAGAAGATATATGAAGTTAAAATCAGTTGCTAATTAATCATTAACAGATTGAAAATCTTGTATTGGATTTATTTTTTTTCCAGCCTTATTATTTTCTAAAGACTATTGTAATTTCAAATATTGTTTTATAGATAACAATTACTCTTTCTGAAATGGAACACTATACCTGTTGCAACTGGAATTACTAGATCAGCTTTGTCTGGTACACGTCCAACAGTCACCTCACTCTAGATAATTATTCAAAAGCCAGTTATTCAGAAGTATACTCAGCCACACAATATTATTGATGGTAAAATTACTTACAGAAGCGATTTCATATGCACCTGGCATCTCAACCTTGTACCCTATATGCCTTGTATCACCATCTCCTATCAAATAACATTCATTAATCTTGAGACAAATAAAATCATATTAATAAAAATAATTAAAGTGACTACCTCTTGAAAGGTTTGAGATCAAAGAAGAAGCAAAGATATGTTGACTATAAGACAACCAAAAAGTCTTTCTGTGGCAAAAGATTGGTGGACCATCTATTAACTTTTTTCTTTCTAAAAGTGTTTATGGAGAAATTCATCCAAGCAAATCCATAATCATGTAACTTTTAACTTTAGTGAGTGATAGTGCATAATTCTCTCTTTTCTGAAATAAAAATGGGATTTCTCTTCCTCAGTTTTTTTTGTTTTGTTTAGATGAGAAAGCAGTAAGCAACTAATAGAAGACCGTTTTCTAACAAATTAACCAACTAAGGTCTAATAACAGGAAAAAACAAACTATAGAAACTTTGACACTGCACAACCATATGAATAATGACGCTATAGTGTATTAAATATTGGAGAACACAAGAGCATAAGATAAAGGCTGCTAAGTGCATCGATGAGTGATAAAGGTTTATTGGTATCTAACGTTTGAGAAGATAGCTTGGGCATGAGAGAAAAAGATAAACAGAAGCCACATGAAAGAATTGATCAAACAGAGGATACCCCAATAGTGAGAGAAAAAGGTGGATTAGAACCAAAGAGATTCAAAATGAAACTGATGAAAAGGCTCTATGATAAAATGGATGGATTCTTTGAAGAATTGGTTTAGCACAGAACATAATATTTAGCCAAACTCCACCTAGTGGCAAATGGTTTGCTACTTGTTGTAACTTACATTTCCAAACTTACAAAATACCATTTTCAAACCATTCATTTGTATTTTAACAGATCTCAGGTGGCAACGTTACTCTCTCCCTAGTTAAAGAAATTAAAACAAACAAATAGAAAACCCTCCCAAACAAATAAAATTACGGTCCATCTGTCTTCAAAATTTCAAATGTGAGCATAATACCAAATGTGAGAACTATTTACTACGCAAATCTCAAATTTGTTCTGTCAAGGAATTCCCAATTTTTCCACTAGGATTCTCAATCAAATATTGAAGGGTATTATACCAATTTTCCATATTCAAGTACACTCTCCTATGATATACTATGTGCATAATTCCAAGCACATTGTATGCAAGATTTTTAGCTTAGAGAAAGCAGAAAATTGTAGAGGGATTAGTTTAAAGCTTTAGTTTGTAGAGAGGGTTTAATAGAGGAGGAAGAAGTAACTGACCAACTGGTTCAAGAAGCCATCTTTCTGCATTATTGGCATTTGTTGTTGGTGTTGTTGTTGAAGACGCACCCTCTGAGGCATGTACAACTCCAATGTTCTGCTTTTCTTTTGCTTTGGATCTAACACCAGCTTGTGGGTGCAACAGAAAGCACTTGGGCAAATGATTATGGGTTACTGAACTGAAAGCAAGTGAGGTGGATTTGGAGTGAAGCAAGAGTGGTGAATTCCATAAAGTTTGAGACTTTGGGAATTTTGCAAGGGAGAGAGAAGGTACAAATATGGTTTCCATTTGAGCTAGAATTGTGAGACAGTGTGAGAGAAAAGTAGGTGATGTTTGCTCATATGGGTTGGTGGTGCTGGTGATGAAGGATAAACCTGAAAGGTGATCTTGGTGTGACTAATGGGAGTGTGGGTGTGTAGCATGTGGCAGTCATTTAATGCTTTACACAACAAGAGATCGGATAACTATATGATCTTCAACAGCTTAATGTCATGTTTTTTTATTTCATTTTTTGATACTATGATTGATTTTTAATTGTCAAATTAGTGATGATGAAATAGATTGGATAACTCATTAAAATTTTTACTTCCTGCACCCCGGAATTGTTTTGCACACCCGCTCAAATTTCAAAATAGCATTTTGCCCTTCGTAAATTGACTTCAGAAATATATGTTTCAAAAAATTTTGAAAACAAGTTTTTCAGAATTTTCGGAACAAAATTTTTGGAACAAATTTTCTTCAATAAATTTTTTATAGTAAGATTTTCAAAACAAATTTTTTGAAATGCATATGAAATTAGAGATGACAAATAAACTCATCTCTGTGGATATTGTTCGAACCCGTCCTCGTTTTAATGGAAAATCTCCACATTGACTGGGTATGGGTATGGGTATGGTATGGAGAATCCCTGACTTTTACAATTGGGTATGGGGATGATTATATCCCCACCATAATACTCGTATCCGCCATATTTTTGTCTCCGTTTAAATTATTAAAATATTCATAATTAATTAAGTAACTATATATATATATATATATATATATATATATATATATTTACTTTCTATCTTTTATTTCTTCTAATTATTTGGTTTGTCATGAAACTTATTTGCATCTCCACTATATTTTTTATCTTATCATAACATTTATATAATTATGTTAAAATGACGCATTTGAATTAAAAACATTTTATGTCTCACATTTGAATATTTTATTATTTTTGAATATTTTTATTTATTGTATATTTTCCTCTCACATGAGAATGTTTAATACTCTCCATTTAAGTGTTTAATAGCATAAACCTTTCATTTATAAGGTAATATAAAAAGTTCTTTACTTATTATTATTTTTTTCATTTGAAGAACTTTAGTTTCGTTAAAACAATTTTCGTTATTTTTCAACCATTAAGTATGTATGTTGATATTTGAAAAGTTTTCTTAAATCTCTAAGGTATTTTTCATCTTATCATACCCTTAATTATACATTTGTTTTTCTTTGTATGATTTCTTTCAATAGTCTCTCAAATTGTTTCTAAGACACACATTTGTTAATTTTTAAATATTTTTATTTGTTGTTTATTTTTATCATGTACAATATTATTTCGATATATTTTATCTAATTATTTTTTATTTTCTGACTCATTATCAATCCTATTATATTTTTTCACTATAATTGTATAAATAAATTTTATTTACTACAATATAAAAATTTAATGTATTTACCATAAATATTTTTTTATTACCATCTAACATACATTGAAGTTCAAAAGATACAAGACCTATGTCAAAATTTAACTATTATGTTTATTATTTGTTTTTTGCATCATTTTGATCAAGTGATGTATTATAACTTTTATTAATGTATAAATAAGAGATTCATTAGAATTTTAAAAATTGAAGTAAAAACATTTAAAATATATTTTAATTTGAATATTTGTTTTCCTTTTATATTTTTAAATTTTATCAACTAGGTTTAATTAATGTTTGCAGTTTGCAAATTTAATAAATGTTTTGGTTCTCATGAAATTTTATTTGGTATTTTAATATAAAATATAAACAATTACAATTTATTTCAAAGTATTTGATATGGAAGAAACAATCATTCTCTAATATTGAATATTTGATAATATTATGTTTCCCTTACCGTTATTTTTTATTATTTTATATAAATTAATTAAAATTAATATTGGAATAGTAAGAAAACGAGTACGGGTATGTGTACGAGATTATACCCGCTATCCGGTGAGGATGAGAATGGGACAAAAGTTTAATACTGTTGAATTTGGAGATGGGGATGGGGATAGATTTTTTTACGGAGATGTGTATGGGATAGCAAAACCCGTTCCCGCCCCGCCCCGTTCCCATCCCTATATGAAATATATAAAATGTATTTTGGAATAAGCTTTTTAGAATGAAATCCCAATATAAACTTTCTGAAAATCCTACATGAAATTTGTTTTCAAAACACATAAAATGCTTTCCGGGATGAGTGAGTGTTTTTGCACATTTTCTCTCTTCTTCCTCTGCAACATTCTCCTCTCTTTCTCTGCAGTAGCAGTATGGCGGCAGCAGTGAATGACAGGGGTGCTGTGGTGAAAATGCGTGCATCTTTTCATGATATTGTAGGGGTGCGATTAGTAATTGTGCGTGTAAAAAACAATAGTTAGAAGTAGAAAGGATACGTGTTGGACTAATCATGTTGAACAGTTTGTGATTTAAAGTTTAGTTTGTTCTCATGTTGATCTAGGTCGAAGAATCAAGATGAGTTAGTCTGAATAAAAGGTCAAGTTGAGTTGGTTTGAATCAAATGTTGAGTTGAGTGGCTCACTCAAAATTAAGTGAAACTGGTTTGGGATAAAGTTTAAGTGGAATAGGCTTGGACCGAAGATCGAGGCAAGTGAATTTGGTTGAAAATCGAGACGAATTGGTCTAAAATGAGAGTCAAGATGAGTTGTTCCAAATTGAAATATAAGCCGAGTTAGTCGAATGTTGAGGTGCATTGAATAAGTCTAGACAAGTCGTTTGAGGACAAAGAGTGAGGTTGTTGACCCGACTCGAATCAATTCGACCTTTGACATTGGTCGACTTAACTCGACTTTTAGTTCGAACTAGAGATTTTATATTTAAAATTTAATTAAAATCTTATAGTAGGATCAAACCCACTTTGACTTGAACCCTAATCCCCTTTAAAAAAAATATTAGTTAAGACTTTCTGAAACCCCTCAATGGTCCAATAAAATGAGAGACTAATTTAAGAATGTGTTGGAATTGAGCAGAGGATCAATGTTGAAATTAACACCTCTACTCAAAAATCAACTATCCAATTTATAAGCATTAAAATACATCTTAAATTCTGATGACGAGATTTCTTTTCTTAAATTCTCCAACGTATCATAGAATAATCAAACTTGCACGCGCCTTACCATCCCTATTTTTTATATTTAGATATTCAATTTATTAATTTTTTTAACCCAATTCTTTTCGGCTAATAATTTTCCTTAATGTTATATGTGATGTCGTGAAAAACTAGGGCACATGTGATTACCATATGTAAGTTTTACGTATGAATACGAACTTAAAAAGTATCTTAATAATTTATTGACCAAATTAATTATTGATCTCTAATTTTAGTTGTTTATAATTAGGGATGCCAACGGGGCGGGTAGGGTACGGGTAGTAGCTTCCACGTACCCTATCTGCTGGATAAATATATGTTTCGTATTCGTATCCACATCCGTCAGACATCCATTATGTGGGTATCCGTCTATTTTTTTCATATTTACGGGTATCCACGGGTACCCGCGGGTATTTGAAAAATTATTTAAAAAATAAATATTTAATCATAAATTTAAATAAAATAAAATACATCATTGTCATAAATTTTAAATAAAGTTCAAATAAACTCAAACTGATACAAGTCCAAATAATTGTAAAAGTAAATATAAAATGGCGTTCAACACAATGGAAATTCTTTAATTAGTATTTTGATCAATAAATCCACTTTCTCCGATTGATTCCTGAAAAATAAACAAAATAAACAAATAATAAACCTCAATTGCCACTAGGGATGTCAACGGGATGGGTAGGGTACGAGTAGTAGCTCCCCCGTACCCTACCCGCTAGATAAATATCTACCCCGTACCCGTACCTATATTCGTTGGGTATCCGTTATGCGGGTACCCACCTATTTTTTTCATATCCGTGGGTATCCACGGGTACCCGCGAGTATTTACAAAATTATTTAAAAAACAAATATTTAATCATAAATTTAAATAAAATAAAATAAAATACATCACTGTCATAAATTTTAAATAAATTTCAAATAAACTCAAGTTCACACAAGTCTAAATAATTATAAAAGTAAATATAAAATGACATTCAACACAATTAAAATTATTTAATTAGTGTTTTGATCAAAAAGTCAATTTTCTCCAATTGATTCCTAAAAAATAAACAAAATAAACAAATAATAAACCCCGATTGTCACGTGTCAAGTATTCTTATTTTGATTTTATCATATGACAACAAGCTTACCATAAACGTCATTATCTATCTAGGATTTGATGTATATGCCCAATTTCAAATAAAGGAAAGAGAAGAATGCCAATGGGTGTACTTGGAAGAAGACAATGTACCAATACTTGAAGTTTGAAGAATGTGCAACTTAGAAAAAATTAGGCTAAAATATTTTTTACTAATATATATATATATATATATATATATATGAGGGTACTTTTTATGAATTAAAGTTTAGCGGGTACGGATACTATAATATTCGTACCCGTCCCGTTAACATGCGGGTATAAAAAATATCCGTACCCGCGGGTACCGGGTATCCATTTTTAATATCCATTTCCTACCGTTGCAGGTTTTATCCGCAGATATCCGCGGGTATGGATTTTTTTGACATCCCTAATTGCCACGTGTCAAATATTCTTATTTTAATTTCATCATTTGACAACAAGCATACTATAAACGTCATTGTCTATATAATGTTTGATGTATATGCTCAATTTTAGAGAAAGAAAAGAGAAGAATATCAAGGGGTGTAAGTTTAGCGGGTACGGGTATCCACGGGTACGAATACTATGATACCCGTACCTGCCCCGTTAACATGTGGGTATCAAAAATATTCGTACCCGCAAGTAGCGGGTTTCCATTTTTAATATTCGTTTTCTACTCGTTGCAGGTTTTATCCGCGGACGAATTTTTTTATATCCCTATTCATAATTAATAATTTACTTATGTAAAAGAATGTTAGAATATTTTTCAAAATCCGTTAGAATTTGTTAACGGTAATATATATATATATATATATATATATATATATAATATATATTATGTAATTACTTAATAGTAATTTTTTTTTTTTAAATTTGCATAATAAAATATAAAAAATGATATTTTTTTTAAATTTGTTGTAATATCTTATTTATTACGAAAATGACATATAATTATCTTTATTATTTTATGTTACTCTAAAATAAAAGTTTCATGTTTTAAACGAGTTAAATAAAAAAGATAATTAAGAAAATCGTATCATGGAAAATGAAAATTATAATTTAAAATTTGAAAATTAATACAGTTTAAAATTTTAGACTTTCTTAATAATGATAAATGTGAATTAATAATTTTTGTTTATTCGGTATTCCATCTTTTGATTATCAATGTTTTATTATTATACTAATAGTTCTATGTTTGGTAACTAATTAATTTAATATATATTTACAGGATATTTTATTTAGTTCGAATTTTTTTTCTTTAATATATAAAGATTTGCTTTACTAACTCATTTGTTTAAAAGACCATTTAGCACAAGTTAAAGATAAGACGAAATATGTAAGACCCATTTTATTTCTATTTCTTTTCTGCCCTAAATTTTAAGGGTTTATCTTAAATAGATGGGTCTAATGGCTGACCTATAGGTGCCAAGGCCCCTAAAGCAGCCAAGATCCCCTATTCTGCACTCACTTGCAAATAACTTTTTCTCAACCATCCTAATTTCCTTACAAAAGGTTCTGCTAGGGTTTAACACTTGGTCCTCTTTAAGTCAGTTCAATCCCGCCCTCTTGCTCCACGTAAGTCATTTTCAATTTGTACTTCTCCATTCAATCAACCCCTCATCTAAAATGTTGTTTGAGTGAGCTCGTTTAAAAACTGTTCCACTATTTTTCAGCTTTCGAATCTGCTCTTTGAACTGCTGGGTTATATTGTCGGGTGTCGAAGACTTGCTAGCTTATTTCCAGATAAGGGAAGTTAGGGTTTCGCATTTTAAGTTGTATTTGATGAGTTTTGCTGCCTTTTCGTGATTTTGTATGCCTGAGTGAAGTTTTGATGATATGAATATGGACTGTGTGTTGGTATGGCTAAATGATTGAGATGTGCGTACGCGAACAGTGGAGGGTTTTGGTCTTCTCGCCCAAGCGAGCTTGTCTCGCCTAGGCGAAATTAGCAGTACTCGCCCATTTTTCCTGCGCGAGCTGTCGCTCAGGCAACGAGCTCTAGTTTTGAGCGAGAAGCACATCTCGCTCAGGTGAGGAGGTCTCGCCTAAGCGAGAGTGCGTGACAGCGCCACTGTTCCCCTCCTCGAGACCTCGCCTGAGTGAGAGACCTTCTCGCCTTAGCGAGACTCCTCTACCTAAGCGAGGAGCTGGGCGAGAATGCACCAGGTTTCGTTTTTCTCCGTTGTCCTTGTATGCTTACTATATTTTTGGATGAATTGATATGTTAAAGGCATGAAATGCATAATGTGCATGTATGGGATTGGTTCATGGATTGAATATGATGAGTTTGGTATGGGTCTGATATGGGATATGAATGAAGGTTGGTTATAAAGTGTGGCATGAGATTGGTATGCATGAGAAATACTTATTTGGTTGGTGAAACATAAATTGGTATGCGGTTAGGACGTAATTCCTTGAATCTCTAAGTGAGATTTCAAGGTGGTGCCTCAGTTGGTCGGGACGTAATTTTATGACCCCTGTTAGTTGGAGTTCATGGTGGTGCCCCATCTATATAATTTAGTAAGGATTCAAGGTAAGATTGCATCCTGACGCTCCAAGGAGTAAGTTAGTCTCACATAGAGCAGACTGACTCTTGTGGTGAGAGTAGCAGGAGGCTTGAAACTCATTAAGAGTTAACCTTGTGTGTGGGGGATTGAGACATTGTAATACTTAGCTCGGGGTTGAGCAGCTCGGGGCTGAGCATGAAAATCCACCACAAGTGCAAGCATCTACTGAATCCGACTAAATTATATGTACCCAGATGAGTCGTGTCGAGTTTTAGTGTATTGTTTGGAAGGTCATTGATGAAGGATTATCTTGTTCCTTTTTTAAGATTATTGAATATGGTGTGAATTGATTAAGAAAGCTAAGTGAAATCCCCACTGGACATTAAGATAGCAAGCTATCTAGATGTGAAGGTTCCTTTCACAAAGCTCAAGAGAAGAAGATGATGGATTGATTCAAAACAAAAAGGAAATGGAAAGCACATAAACCATAGAAAACCAAGAACAATTAAAGGAAGAAGAAAACATAAAATGAAAAGGAAAGAAATGGTAAAAATGTGAGAAGCACGCCACTACAAGGCTAGGCTAGAAGCCATGACAACCTTGAAGATGAGTGGATGTGTGCCGCCACTTGCTATGCAAGATAAGGCTTAAAAGTATTC
>Ga0214542_1010669_pt1 | contig 13220 bp, 10 predicted proteins | sample CNSS1metaG_FD_160096 | JGI IMG/M metagenome (GOLD analysis project Ga0214542, IMG submission 160096) | Root nodule microbial communities from cowpea collected in UCLA plant growth center, Los Angeles, California, USA - CNSS1 | ecosystem: Host-associated > Plants > Roots > Nodule | place: USA...
ATCAAGAGTCCAAGATAAGAAATCTTTAGGCATAGTTTTTCCTTCCACAATTTTTGTAGGTATGAATGGACCATTAACAATAGCATCCCATACACCTTTATCAACTGATTCTAAAAAGATCTTCATTTTGATTTTCTAGAAGGGATAGTTATCTCTAGAAAATAAGGGTGGTCTGTTTATTGAAGCCCCTTCAGAAAAAGTCTGTGAAATATTGGCCATCTGTTAGGATCTAGTCGACTATGGATTCGACTAACCAGCTCTGGTGCCACTTGTTAGAATTGATGCACCAATATTTCACAACCAAGAGGGGGGTGAATTGGTATTAACAAATTTTGCCCAATTTTAGCACTTTTGAAATTGTTTTGATAAAAACCTTTTCTTTTGAATCAATTGAAATAGTATGGTTTGATGCTTAATGTATGAAGCATTTATACTATGACAAGATATAGAGAGAAAGAGATAAAGCACACAAAATTTTTATTTGGTTCGATTCTTAAGAATCTACATCCAGTTCATCTAGCAAACCACAACTAGAGATATTCACTATATCACAAGAATTTCAAGATTTACAAATACACTTGATAAATCTAAATTCTAAGATAAAGGAACACACACGTAAGGCATCCACACACTTGCACAACCACACAACAGCAAGGCTATCACACACACTTGCTTTAGACAGAAAACAACAGAAATAAACAGTTTCAAACTGTATCAAAACACAAGAACAAAGCCTACAAAATGGATTGAGTACACCTTTTCCAAGACTGAAATTTCTTCTTCTTGCCAAGTCAAAATTGAATGTGTCTTGATAGAATTCTTCAAGAGGACCTTCCAAGATAGCTCCAAGAACCTGTTTCACACTTCTCTTTCTTTCTTTTGGTTGAACAAATTCAGCTTCAGAAAGTGTAGAAACTGTTTTTATATAACAACTGCTATCAGGCACGAACCTACTTGACTACATTAGTTGGCTAGTCGACTATCGGGAAGTGCAGAAACTGTTTTTATATAACAACTGCTATCAGGCACGAACCTAGTCGACTACATTAGTTGGCTAGTCGACTATCGGGGCAGCAGATTAACACTTTCAGATTATCACACACATGTCATGTTAACCATTGTCATGCTATTATGGACATCATCAAAAACATTTCAAATACACTTAATCAGCAACATATATAACTTAATAAAAATAATATATAAATATATAAATTTAAAAAATATATAAATATATTACAAAATTTAAAATTAAAAACCTAGGGGGAGCCATGGCTCCCCTTGGTCATAACGTAGGTACGCCCCTGATTATATATATTTAGTGTTGGAATTATTTAATATTATGAACATGTGTCTTGATCAACGTGTTGGTATAGAGTCTGGAGGTGTTTGACCCCGATAGTTATTATTTTTATTTAGTATTGGAGTTATTTTTCGTTATAGAACATACATGAATTAGAGTTGGATTAATTTATCACGTATCAGTGATTATTATGAAAAAGGGATCGAGGAGTTTATAGAATTTTCTCATTGTCATGATGGTAATGTGGAAAACAGAGGAAGGATAAGGTGTCCTTGTGTGAATTGTTTAAATGAGAGAATATTGAATGTTGTTGAAATTAAGGAACATCTTTTATGTGATAGATTTTTGAAGAATTATACAATATGGATGTGACATGGTGAATTGAAAGACATCCAATTGTGGTAAAATACATGAATATGTGTACTCGACAATGAAATATATATTAAAGGACATATGACCGAATATTTTTAAACCTAATATCACTCTTTAACAAGATGATTATGACAATATAATTTCAGAGAACATTCTTTCTTTGTTTTTTTTTCTCTTCAAGAATGAATTTGACAGTAATTTAATACTTCTTATTTTTTTTTCTCTTGTTCTACATCCTCTTCATTTAGGTCTTGATATTTATAGTTGCACTATGCCTTTTGATTGTTGATGTAAAATATCTTCATATCTTCAAATATCTTCGCCATTCTTCACTTTCGAAGTTCTGGATTTTCAATCAAGTATATTACTTTCCTAAATTATCCTTTTCATCCATTCAACAATTTGAATTTTAAACATTGTAATGTTGTGACTTCAATCATCAAAATATACTCTTGCAGTCTTTAATTTGCAGAGTCCTTTTCTTCTTTCATGACAGGTTAATATTCATATGACAATATTTAAACTAATCAATTAGAGAGGATTCCAAAATACTTCCTTATATAAATAATTTGATATTCAATCAATTTTCTGGATTTTCTTCAAATATATCTTCAATAATATCTTAATTATCTGTTGTTTGTATAATAAGATCTTCAGTCAGAATATCTCCAAATAATGTTGAGACTTGTTGCACAATTTTTTTTATCAACTTGATATCAATTTTAATGCTCAAATTCCTTTGATTAATTTGCAATTGATGTTGATCACCTTGTGATTGGATAGATTTCTTTTGCGAAATTCTAAGCTGGATTTGTACGATCAATATGATACTCGTTTAGTGCTGACTCTTTACTTGTCTAGTCATCCTTTCAATTAGGTTGTGTAATGACTAGTCTAATAAGTGTTTCATACTTTATGGACTTCGGGACTTGGTGTAGGACTCTTGAATTTATGCACGAAAGACAATAATTTCAATTAGTATACAAAAAGACAAAGTTGCAAAGTATTTTATTCAATGCAATCATTACCGTTTTCCAATTAGTTGTAATACACCCTCTATCAATCATATTGTCAATATGCTTTGACCTTGAATGAAAGATCGAGTAATGGGATGAATTGCACTTTGACTATCATAATACAAAACATATTTTTCTTGAGATAATCCAAACTTTTATAGGAATTTTTGCAGATGACAACTTTAACCGTAATAATATATTCGGTCTTTGAGAAGATAGAGCAACACTTTTTTTTGGATTGTCATGCCCTTGCTTTCCTTACAAAAGTCATAAGATAACCATAAATAAATCTTTTAGAATTCACAGCACCAACCATGTCTACATCTATGTAACTATTCAACACATACTTACTACTTATAAAACACAAAAAACTCTAGAAATACTTTTAAGATACCTGACCATGTTAATATCAAACACTTGTTCATTGTACATCCTCAACTTATTTGTAATTATAAAAATTTGAGAAAATTAATCATTGATTGATTATTGCTTGCAAAATTTCCCACTCACACCATAGAATAGTTGTGCTTGTTTTACTCTAGTAATGTCTTGGTATTTTTGTTTTAAAGAATTCTAAACGTCCTTAAACTTACCCTTCTTTGAAATTGTTTCAAGCACAGCTGAACCAGTTACTTGAATATGATTTTTCACATTTAAATCTTTTAACTTAAGATCTTACAAAGTTCCTTCTCATTCTTTGTCAATATGGCATTAAATGCATGTTTTCAATATGACAAACAAAATTTCACAGTAGATTATAATAGAATACCTACGTGTCGTTTGTTAGAAAAAGTAGTTTACGTGACCTTCATATAAAGTGTAGAAACAAAATATATATAGACACAATTTTTGAAAATGACTCAAGGATGAAAACATAATTTTTAGTAATGTAGAAGGTGGTAAACATTTTTAGGTAATTAATAATCCATGAAAAATATTTCTCACAAAATTGACTACACAGATGCACCACATACATGTAAAAAATGTCATTACTATTTATTTAGTTATAAAGTATAAATAACAACATAAGTTAAATTCAAACGGTAGGAGTCTAATTTACCTCTAAAATTAATTAAAAATGTCATAACTCATTGATACATAATTGGAACGGTCACGGTAAGATTAATAATACACAAAAAAAAAAAGGAGTTGAATCCAAACATAATACAAATTATGAAAATACCATTTATGAAAAAACATTAAAGTATAAACATATTAATTACTATAAATAAAATAAATGGATTAAATATAATTATTAATATTAATATAATATATTATAAATAATGAAGGAAAATGGTGGTAAAGAGTGATGGTTTTCGTGTGAATATGAAGGAAACAAGGTGTTAAAGACCAAGAAGCGGGTTGTTGTTGCTACGCGTGGTGAGGTATGTTTTCAACAACTTAAAATTATAAACTTTTGTTGGGAGAAAATATATATTTTTTCCATTCACACGTGCAATACAAATTCGTCAAAATATTTCAAGTGTTATTCAACCGTTGGAAAAAAAGGTTACGAGATATTTGCAGACAAAAAACGTTTGATTACGGATATGTAATATATTCTAAAGATAAGAATTTTAAAAATAAAAGAGACATATGTATTAACTAAAATAACATATTTTGAATAATTTTATTTTCAATTACATATTCATAAACATCATAATTGAATTATATTTATTCATTTATAATATTACAATATTCAGTGTTATTATTGTTGTATTAATATTTCTATATTTTCTTATCATACATTTTGCCTAGATATATTAACTTTCAATGATCTAATTGTTTATTAAATGTAATTAGCCTGAAAATTTGAATTCTTTATTGAATATAGTTATCTCGATCAAAAGTACGACAGAAGACTTCTTAACCAGCATCTGAATATGGAGCACATGAAATGAGACTATGCTACAAAAACTAAAAGTAGCAACGTTTGTAATGTGATACAGAATGTTCATATTATAATTCAGGAAATCTTGAGGAGTGAATGTGGGAAAGGAATAACATAAATGTTGGAAATTCTTCATAGACACATCATTTTGATTCATTCACACTACAAAGTGACTTTAAACTTCGAACAATATTCATTTATTGTTGGAGTAAATGGAACTCTATGTGATTGTTTTAAATTAGAATTATGTCTCATTATTCTTGTATGTTTCAAGTGATCCACTGGAAAGACCGATCACAAGATCACATGATGACTCATTGTCCAAATTTCAAGTTCTAGAGACAGTGACTATTAACATCATCCCACACTGAATGCTAATTGAAAGTTTTCGAACTTTTTGTCTAGAACTTTGTTATTCTTGGCAATGAGAATCCATCAAATCTTCTTCCATATCTTCATACCCTTGTGCATTATATACTTGAATATCATCATCAACGTAGCAACATCACACAGTCTTCACCATCAACAACTCTTATTACTTCACTTGAAAGACAGCCTTGTATTCAACCCAGCCACATCCAAAAAAATGGTTTACTGGAATCAAAGCAGTGATTGCTGTCAATGGAATGGAGTAACATGCAGCAAGGGCGATGTCATTGGTCTTGACTTGAGTCAGGAATTTATTTTTGGAGGACTAGATTATTCCAGTCTCTTTGAACTGGAATATTTGCAGAGGTTGAATCTGGCTTACAATCATTTCAATTCTTCCATTCCTGTCAACTTTGGCAAGCTAAAGAGTTTGAGGTACTTGAATTTATCAAATGCTGGATTTCATGGCCAGATTCCAGGTGAGATTTCTCATCTGACATATTTGACAACACTTGACTTGTCAACACCACTTACCTCACAACCTATTCTTAAACTCCAGAATCCAAATATTTCAATGTTTTTGCAGAATCTTGCAAAAATCACAGAACTATACCTTGACGGTGTAAAGGTATCTGCTGAGGGAAAGGAGTGGTGTCATGCTCTATCTTCTCTTCAAAATCTTCAAGTGTTGAGCATGTCATCATGCAATATCTCTGGACCAATTGATTCTTCGCTAGCAACACTTGAGAAACTCTCAATAATTAGACTGAGTCTGAATAACATCTCAAGTTCGGTGCCAGAATTCTTTGCAAATTTCTCCAATTTGAATGTCTTAGAGATCAGCAGTTGCTCATTGACTGGTCTTTTTCCAAACGGCATCTTTCAACTAAAAACCCTAAAGGTTTTTGATATATCAAACAACAGGGATCTTCATGGAGTTTTGCCAAACTTCTTACCAGATGCCGCTTTTCACAGCATGAATCTTAGTAATACAAATTTCTCTGGTAAGTTACCAGGTTCTATTTCAAATCTCACTCAGCTTGTTCATTTGGACTTATCTTTTAATAGGTTTACTGGTCCTCTTCCATCTTTCAAGATGGTAAAAAATCTCAGATATTTATCAATCTTGCACAATAATCTGACAGGAGTTATCACTACAACTCATTTTGAGGGACTTGAAAATCTCCTCAGTATCGATTTAGGAGATAACTACCTTAGTGGAAACATTCCCATGTCTCTTTTTACACTTTTATCTTTGCAAGAGCTTACACTTTCTCGTAATGGACTTGATGGTTTATTAGATGAATTTCCAAATGCTTCTTCTTCAAAATTAGAATTGATTGACTTGAGCAGCAATAGTTTGAGTGGCCCTATTCCCGCATCTATCTTCCATATTAAAGGACTTCGTTTCCTACAACTTTCTGACAATGATTTCAATGGCACCATAAGGCTTGATATGGTTCAAAGGCTTCAAAATTTGCATACATTAGGTCTTTCTAACAACAAATTATCAGTTAATGTAACTCTTAATGATGATCATCTCATTTCATCCTTTCCCAGCATGAAATATTTATTGTTGGGTTCTTGCAATTTAGGAGAATTTCCGGGGTTCTTGAGAAACCAAACACAAATAAATGCTTTAGACCTATCCAACAACCAGATTCAAGGAGAAATACCAAACTGGATCTGGAGATTTAAATCTCTGGTTTATTTAAATCTTTCCAACAATTTTCTCACAAATATGGAAGGACCCTTTGATGATCTGAATTCCAACCTATACATCCTTGATCTTCATTCCAATCAACTCACTGGATCAGTTCCCACTTTCACAAAATATGTGAATCATTTGGACTACTCAAACAATAAATTCAGCACTGTCCCACTCAACATAGATAAGTATGTTCCTTTTGTATACTTTCTCTCCCTTTCAAATAACAACATCCAAGGAAAAATCCCTGAGTCCTTTTGTAATCTGTCTTCTCTCCGGTTACTTGATCTTTCTTATAATCGTTTCAATGGCCTCATCCCCAAGTGCTTGATGAGAAGGAACAGTACCCTCCGAGTACTAAATCTTTCTCAAAACAAACTCCAGGGATATGTTTCTGACACCATTTCAAGTTCATGCAGTTTAATATTCCTTAATCTCAATGGAAATCTCTTGGAAGGTGTTATCCCAAACACTCTTGCGAATTGCAAGAATCTACAAGTCTTAAATCTTGGAAACAATATGTTTGATGATAGATTTCCTTGCTTCTTAATGAAAATTTCCATCCTGAGAGTGCTGATTTTGAGGTCAAACAAACTCAATGGTCCTATAGAATGCCCACATAGCACTAACAATTGGGAGATGCTTCACATTATTGATCTAGCCTCCAATAATTTCACTGGTATTCTCCCTGGACCAGTTTTGAGAAGCTTGAAACAAATGATGCTATCTGAGACCAAACCCCAAGAGAAGTACGAGAATCTATATTTTGATATGTTTGATAATCATGACATTGTGCTTTACAATAGTTTGTTGTCGAATATCAACAAATTGCAAGTAATAAAATTGCACAAATTGTTGGAGACTGAACCTTACGATGTTGTTGTCCACCTAGCTAATTATTATCGCTTTACTAACGAAAATGGCGGTCGCTACATGGATTCAGTTACAGTTGTGTACAAAGCTTTGCAAATGGAGTTGACCAAAATTCCCACTATATTCGCTTCCTTGGATCTCTCCTCCAACCATTTTGAAGGTCCAATACCTCAAGAACTAGTGAGTTTGAGAGCGCTGAATGTTCTTAACTTGTCACATAATATTTTTTCAGGCCACATCCCCTTATCAATCGGAGATTTGAAGAATATAGAATCCTTGGACTTGTCAAGCAATAGTTTGAGCGGAAAAATCCCTTCTGAGCTAGCTGGTTTAAACTTTCTAGCATACTTGAATCTCTCATTTAACCATTTGTGGGGGGAAATTCCCACAGGTACTCAAATACAAACATTTGATCCAAGTTCTTTTGAAGGCAATGAAGGATTATGTGGGCCACCACTAAGAGATTGCAGCAGTGTTAGGGGGGGACATTCATCTCCAACACCAGCATATGAAATGCATGGATCAATTGACTGGAGTTTCTTAAGTGTAGAACTGGGATTTATCTTTGGCTTCGGAATTGTTCTCCTCCCCCTTATTTTGTTTGAGTGCTGGAGGGTTTTGTATTGGAAGCATGTCGATGACCTACTTTACATGTTTGTTCCTCAACTTGGTTTCCTTTATGAACACCATAAAGGACAAAGGTACAGGTCTTTAAGGTGGACTGGATAGGTTATCTAATGATGGTAAAACAAATAAATCTTGTACTATGTTCTACCATGTTTGCGTTTGTGTTTTTTTCTTATGTTTCTGATGTATTGTGGTGAATAAGGAGTTTGTGCGTTGTAATGGTGTACGGAGCTAAACTTAGCAACAGAATTGCTTTATAATATATGATGCTTTTTCAAGAAAGCATCGAGTTTGTTTGGGATTCATATACCTGCAATGACAAATCATAACAAAAGCAACTGCATAATTTATAATTCGAACATTTATTTGTTTGGGAAAGAATAATAACAATAAACCTTAAAAACTAGGTTTAATAAGTCAAAAAAAAAAAATGAAGCATATTGTAAAGAAGAGTAGTGAGTAGAGGGTAGTACCATTTCCAACATAGGAAAAGTTGTCCCATATGCTTGGCTTCCTGCCATCTTCATTTGCTGCACCTTCAACCTTTCAGATCACGCCAATCACAAATTCATAACATATGAGAACAAATTCAGCAAAGAATCACAAAACTGGGACAGTGAAGAGTGTGAAAGAGACAGAGAAGAACCTGGTAAGCTAAGGTTGATGCACCAAAGACGAAGTCAGGAGGGAACTGGTCTCCTATATAGGTGAGGAGGAGGCAATAGAAACCTCCGCTGTAATCCAGCATCAACATCAAACTCATTTCTAAAATTGGGTATAATGAATAAAGAAAAAATAGTTTTTTAATCTATAATATAAAATTTATTTTTGACTATTGTACCATCCAAAAACTTTTTCTAAAGAAAAATTTAATTTCTGTACAATTTAAAAATTATTTTTGACTTTTGAATTATACGATCCATAGCAAAATATTTTTTCTTACATGGGCCCCAAGAAGAAATATGCAGGAAGAAGGTTTCCTGTAGTCATTTGTTCAACATGTTATCATAATTGTAGGGTTTTTCTTCTTACACCCCCCATGATTGTTACCAACATTCCAGACTAACAGTAAAATGACCAAAAGATTTTTCTCTCTGCACCATGGCACTTCTGTTATCATCGTCTCTAACTACACCTTTGTTATCTGTCGCCGTTGCACATTTATAGACTTAACTCTGCCGCAAACTCCTTAAAACATATCAACAACATACTCTAAACATGGATACCAAAACAGAAAAAAGAAAAATATAGCTAACTAATCACACATTATGATAGGTTAGCACAGAAAATAGAAAGGAAATCAGAAGGTATGAGAATATGAAGGGAGAAATTTTGTATTTAACATTTGTCCCCCTTTTTCATATGGTAAATTGGTCTCCTCTGAATTCGTTGTGGTCTTGCATCATTTTCTATTTTCTTTTGAATATTCTCTTCGCTTAGTTGTTCCACCATAATAGACATGTTATGAGACATAATCCTAACATCTCCTCCTTCTGTGAGAGTCACCTTATCCTCAAGGTGAAATTAGGCTTGAATTTGTGCCCAAGGTTCCAAGGTGGCCTCTTCCAAAGGAAGAACCTGCCATTGAATCAAAACTAATTGTTGTGGAGCATCAGTGTCAGAGGACAACTTCCAATCTAGAATAGCAGTGGGAGTGAGGACTGGTTGATTGTCTTCAATGTCAGGGGGAAGAGGTAGTGGTTGAGGAGAAGGAAGGGGGCCCTGGTGAGGCTTGAGAAGACTCACATGGAACACATTATGTATCTTAGCATTAGAAGGAAGCTCCAATTTGTATGTCACGTCACCTATCTTTTCAAGAACCTGATGGGGGCCGAAGAACCTTTTCTGCAACTTTCCAAGGTACTGACTAGTGATAGAGTGTTGACGACGTGGGCGAAGCCTTACGTAAACCCAATCACTGATGGAAGTGAACATCCTGTCAATGGGAATCAGCCCATCGTTTCATGGCATGTTGTGCTTTGAGAAGATTGGACAGCAATTTGCAAAGAATTGCGTCGCGGGAGCTGGTGTCAAATTGTGCCGTAGCATTGGTAGTAGTCATATCCAAAATTTGAGGGATGTTTGGTGGAAGACAACCAAATGTAACTTCGAATGGAGTGAAACTAGTAGAGGAATTAATGGTGGTGTTGAAGCACCACTATGCCCATGGAAGGAATTTGCCCCATAAAGATGGTTGGTGATGGACAAAACAATGCAAATATTGTTGGATAATTTTATGCGACCTCAGTTTGTCCATCCATTTAAGGATGGTAAGTTGTGGACATACAGAGCTTTGTGCCACTCAAACGAAATAGTTTGCGCCAAAAGTGACTGAGAAATATAGAATCATGGTCTGAAATTAAGCTCCGAGGAAGGCCATGTAATTTGCACACCAAATTAGTGAAGAGATCAACAACTTTAGTGGCGGTGAATGGTCGAGGCAACATACCAAAATGTGCACCTTTAGAGAACCGGTCCACCACAACCAAGATAGTAAAGTGGCCCTAAAACGGGGGCAGTCCAATTATGAAGTCTAGAAAGAGATCCTCCCAGCAGCGTGACGAAGGCGAGATAGGTTGTAACGTTGGGTGGGAATTTTCATTTGCTGACAAGTGGTGCAATGAGCAACGAAAGAGAAAACATCTTTTCGCATACAATCCCAATAAAAGTTAGCTTTGATTTTAGCCAATGTACGAGTAGCCCCTGGGTGACCAGCCAAAGGGGTTGAGTGAAACTCTTGGAGGAGCAAGGGAATCATAGAGCATGACTTAGGAAGCCAAAATTTTCCCTTATATAGTATCAGGTCCTGTTGGATGGAAAAATCAAGGAATATGGAGGGATCTTGCAGAATATGATTCTTAAGATCCAAAAAATTAGCATCAGAAGCAAGAGTGTGCTTAAGGTCTTGGAGAAAGTCCATTTGAGACACAAAAATGAGGAAAAATTAGTCTGCATTAGGTGAAACACAGGAAAGTGCATCAGCAACGGTGTTTATTTTGCCAGGTTTAAAATGAATCTCAAAGTTGAAGCCCAATAGTTTGGCTACATATGATTGTTGGTCAGGAGTAGCACAATCTATAAGAGCAATTCCTTGATGGCTTGCTGATCAGTGTAGATGACGAAGTGGCAGCTGAGCAAGTATTAGCACCATTTCTGAACAGCAGATGTGATAACCTAGAGTTCTCTGATGTATTCTGATGAATTACGCAATTTAGGGCAAAATTGCTTATTGAAAAAGGCAATTGGGTGTCCCTGTTATGATAACATGGCCCCCATACCAAAACCGGAGGCATCTGTGTGAATAATGAAAATTAGATCAAACTATGGCAGAGTCAAAACTGGTGCGAAAGTAATAGTGGTTTTAAGGTTCTCAAACGCCATAGTAGCTAAAGAAGATCAAGTAAAGTTATCTTTCTTAACTAAATCAATTAAGGCAACAACAATAGAGGCATACCCCTTTACAAATCGGCTGTAAAACCACACAAAGACTTCAAAGTGGTGGGTAAGGACCAATCAACGATAACTTGGACCTTTGAAGGATATGGTGTGACACCCTGAGAAGAAACTACATGACCCAAATATTGAATCGATCACTGCCCTATGAAACACTAGGCACCCTCAAGATGAAAATTGTTTGTAAGTAGCAATTGGAAGGTTGTTTCCAAATAAGAGATGTGCTCCTCCAAGGTAGGGTTGTATATAAGAATATCATCAAAAAAGAAGATAATAAAATGACGTAAATGAGGGTGCAATAGGTCATTCATGGTTGCCTGAAAGGTAGAAGGTGCATTGCACAACCCGAATGGCATGACCTTGAACTTAAAGTGGTTGTTGTGGGTGCGAAACGCCGTTTTAGGAGAATCATTGGGCAACATGAAAATTTGGTGGAAACCTGCAAAGAGATCCAGTTTCGAAAATCATGTAGCACTACCGAGTTCATCTAAAAGCTCATCGATAGTAGGAATCAGAAATTTGTCCTTAACAGTAATTGCATTGAAGGCACGGTAATCGACGCAAAATTGCCATGTACCATCCTTCTTCTTAATAAGAAGAACAGAGGAAGAATAAGGACTTGTGCTCGGCGTATTGAATCCCGAGTGCAACATAATTTGAACTTGAGCCTCAATTTCTTGTTTCTGAAAGTATGGATAACGGTAAAGGCGCACTGAAATGGGAGCAGTGTTGGGTAAGAGGGTGATGGAATGGTCGATGGAAGAGTGGTTGGTGGGAAAAACAGAGAAGAGTAGGTGGTGAGTAAGTGTTGTAGTTGAGGGGTCAAAGAAGAAGGAATAACAGTATCAAAGGGCAAATGAGGTATATGTGAAATTTAGAAATGGATGGAGGGAGAAGGCTCGAGTGTGAGTTGAAAGAGGGCATCTAATCTGTTGATTTGTTGTAGGCGTTTAAGTAGGCGTTTAAGTTGGTTGTAGGGTTTCGGCTTTGTTCCCCCTTGAGTTCTATCATCCGACCCTCCCACATAAATCTCATGAAAGGGCCATTGTAGTCCATAATGAAAGGGCTAACTTGAGTAAGCCATTAAACCTTTAAGACTACATCAGTGCCAGATACATCCAAGGGGTATAAGTCAATAGGTAAGTCAAGATTTGCTAAGGTAATGTGGGCCTAGGGGCAGAAAGTAGTGCAAGGTAAAAATTCCTCATTCCCAACCATGACCCGGAGTGGGCTAGGGGTGGGCTCAAGTGCAAGGTTAAGAAAATGGGCTACCTTTGCCTGTATGAAATTATGGGTGGCACCACTATCAACCATGATTTGTACTTCATAACCGTTAATAGAGCCCGTGACCTGAAAAGTTCTAGGGTTCCAATGACCTAAAAAAGAGTGAAGGTTGATCAACCCTGCTTCCAAAGATGGTTATCTGGTGGGTCACAATCCACTTCCGTGAGTGAGTGTTATGACTTTGGTAAGTGTACCAAGTCGCGCAAGTAGTAACCGGTAAGACCGGGATATCGTTTCCCAAGAGACTCGTGTATACTAATTAATTGCGTAATTAGTGACTAATTTAAACTAATGAATAAATCCATATTTTGAGTTTCAATGTATGAA
>Ga0214542_1010670_pt1 | contig 13218 bp, 5 predicted proteins | sample CNSS1metaG_FD_160096 | JGI IMG/M metagenome (GOLD analysis project Ga0214542, IMG submission 160096) | Root nodule microbial communities from cowpea collected in UCLA plant growth center, Los Angeles, California, USA - CNSS1 | ecosystem: Host-associated > Plants > Roots > Nodule | place: USA...
CTCATTAGTCTGGATTTTTGGAACAAGTCTTCCCATCTACCAAAAAGACACAAAAATGGGGATTAGTGGTATAATTAGATCAATGTAACCCACAATGTATTTATTTACAAAAGTAAGGTAAAATTGAGGATTAAGTAGGTTAAAAGCTTTGGAAGAGATGATTTTGCTAATGAAATATAGCTTGGATAATGGTAAAAATTAACATTATCACTCTACTACATAGAGCAAAACAAAATCATGTGCGCTTATCTCCCAAGATACAACAACCCGTTAGATCAATCGAGTGCAACGAAAGATCTCTAAACCTTATGAACACCATTATTTTAAGAGATAGTATAAAGAATAAATGAAAAACACTTCTAAGGATATCCTAATGTTTGTTGTGTTTTTTCTAGGGGTGTCAAAACGGGCCAGTCCGGCCCATTTTGGCCCGGCCGGTTTTTGGCCCGTTTTAAATGGGTCGGGCCGGGCTGGCCCGACAAGGCAAAACGGGCTTTTTTTTGGGCCCGGCCCGTGGGGTGGCGGGCTGGCCCACCATCCTTTTCCTGATATGTTCATTTTGTGGCCCAAAATCAGATTTTAAATCTTTTCATTTCAAATTTAGTTGACTACATTAATCTGTATATAAATGTAATAGTACTACATATGCATTAATACAATAATAACCTGCGCAGTGACTATAATAATAGTCAGGGTGGTCTGTTATGTAACACAACCAAATATACAAGTTACAACAGTGAAAAGTCAACACAAAAGGAAACATTTGGAAAACATGCAAATATGTTTACAACCAAAGAAACCAATGCCTTTAGCGTCTTATCTTTGCATTTCAAACACCAACATGAAAATCAAAATTAAAAATACCCAAAGAAAATAAAATATTAATTTACTTCTTCTGCCTGTTTTTGTCTTACGGCCCGCGGGCTGGCCCGTTTTGGCCCGCGGGCTGGCCCGACGGGCCAGCGGGCTTGACGGGCCGGGCTGTCATGGGCTGGCGGGCTGAAATTCGTGGCCTGACCCATACTTTTTCAATCGAACTGGCGGGCCGGCCCATCGGGCCGGGTCCATTTTGCCATCCCTAGTTTTTTCCCATGCATAGGTGGTATTTATAAATAATAAAAAAAAAGAAAATAAAGTAAATTGTGATAAAATTATTGATGTTAACCATAAATAATATTAATCTATAAAATTACAAATCCATAAAAAATACTAATAATAATAAATTTTTTTAAATTATATTAAAATATTTCAAACACAAAGTCATTTAGTTCTAAAAAGGGAGACTGTTTTAAAGAAAACTATTGAAAATAATAATAACATTATTCTTATGACTTGTTATGACTTTTACGTGTTTGGTAAACATTAAATAATTAGGGTACGCAGTAGCAACAACTTGACTTGTTCTCATAGAGTGAGACACTGATGTAAATATTAAAATAATTAAAAGCACGATCCATTATTCATGGCAACAAACATCGGACTAATTGTTTCAAGGTTCCCTTTGCACAAGTCTTATGGTTCACACTGTTAATAATTATTGAAGTTGAAATTCGGTGTGAGAATATGATTAAAGTTTAAATTCTAGATCAATAAGTGGACATTAAGTTTCACACAATTTCAAATTATTTTTTTATATACAAGTTTTTATAAAGGAATAATTCATATTAAATTAAAATATAATTCTAACTAAAATAAAATATGTAAAATCATATTCTATTATTTGCTTTGTGTATCATAATTTGCGTCAGGAGTTTGTTGCCTAACACATAATGATTTGAGGTAATAGTTAATCCATGTGCATTTTGCATACAGTGTTACCTTATACGAGCATATTTTTGAAGACTCAACCACTACTTTGAATTATTATATAATTCCCTCCTTTATGATTCAAATGAAAAAGTAAGAGTGTTTAATATTTATTTAAAGTAACTTTTTTTTTAGTCTATCTTTACTAAAAATATTAATTTTGATCGGTGCACCACCATCTCTTTAAATAGGCCTACGATACTTTCAGTCTATACATTTAAGATGCCGACTCTACCAATCGATCCCAGATTTTTTGCCTATATTTTGCTCTTCTGCTTGGTCGAGTTGATATTGAGACGGGTTTTCACAAGGAGGTACGTATAACCATTTCGATCATTTCATTCAATATTTAAATGTTAAAACAAACCAATCTCTTCAACTTTATTGATTCCAAGTAAGTTAATTGAAATATGAGTTTGGATTTAGATAACTGAAAGACGAAATGCACAATCGGAACTGCTGTTAATTATAACTTTATCGATTCAAGTAAGTTAATCATAATATTTACCAATACATACATGGTTTCTCTCTCCACCAAGACTCATGCACAAGGGCATGTGTGATAATAAAGGTTCTAGTTGAAGAGGTAGATGCAGAGTTAAATTTTGTTTGAAAAAAAACAAGTTTTTGTAGAACAACTTTAGACGATAAAATAAAGTAGATGTTTAAAATTAATTTATGTTTTATTAGATTTTATTGAAGCTCTCTTGATTTAATATTTAAATTTAAAGAAAAAAAGAAGAAGAATGCTAAATGACATGTTCAACATACAGTATCTATGGAAGTTGATTTGTTGATCTTCATCGTATCTAGGATGTGGTCAACATCTAATGCTTTTTTTACTTACTTAGATGTTTTTATTTCTTAAAATTTGACGGAAATTAACATTTGTTTATTTAAAACTTTAATACAATTTGATTTTCAAATTTTAAAAATCAATTAATATAGTTTTTTTATTCTAGTTATGTTAATTTTTTTATTTCTTTTATTGTATCAAATGCTCTCATGCTATCATTTAAGTTATTTATATTGTTTGATAAGTTTTTACTTTAATATTAGGAGGAAAATATACTCTCTCATTAACATAATTTAATTGTAAATAAATTAAAAGAACTATATTAATTCATTTTTAAAATATAGGGGATCAAATATATCAAAATTTCATAGAGGGACGAATCTCAATTTTGCGTTAAAGTTGAGAGACAAAAAACATATTTTTGACCATTTACTTAATTAATAAATCTAATTATGTTGACAGAACACAAAAACATTGGATCTATATTGGTGCTCAAATGAATGATAAAAATACCTGAGCCCATGCATATATTCAGATAAAATCCGTGACGAATAGTTAGTACCAGTGGGTAGCGGATATTTTAATACCCATTTATAAACGGGTTAGAATATCATACTATTTGTGCCTATGGATATCCGTTACTCGTAAAAGATTAAAACTAAAATTTAACTTATATTTTATTAAGTTAAATTTAATTAAAATTAAAATTTATATTATATTATATTATGTTAAATTTAATTAAAATTAAAATTTATTTTAATTTATATTGTATTCATATTTTTATAATTTTATAATTTTATTTAAAAAAATTATAAAATATACATATTTCTTAAATATTAATATGGAAACGAATATCTACGTATACTTATAAGTTTTACAAAAAAATTTAAAGATATTTTTTAAAAAAATATCAAATGAGTAGACAAATAAGTCATAAATGGATTTTTTTTACAAATCAAATAAAAGATAAATATTATTAGTATTTGATCCGATCCTCTGGCATCCCTAAGATTGTGTTCTCTTGAGAGGAAAGATTAGATGGAGAGGGAGAAGAAGAGATTGAAAGGATTAGAGCGTGAAGTTGATGTTATTTCTTTTAAGTAATTCAGAGGTGATTCTACAGTGGATTAGAGAGTGAAATTTGTAGAAGTTTGTGAAAGTTTGTAACTGAATTGACTGATGTGATATATTAAAAAAACTTTAATAAAAAAGGTTAGATTACCAAAATGTCTCTATTATTATAGGTAATATAAAATTATATAAAGATAATTTAAAATTATTTATAAATTTTATTGAATGATTGAAAATATAAAAAAATATTTATAAAAAATGAATGATACAATATATTTTGTATAAAAATAAATTTAATATATAAGGTAGAATCTAATTTACATGGAAACTTTTTTTTTCTTTTTAATAGTAATTTTAGAAGTAATAATTTTTTATTATAATCATAATAAATTGTTATTATAGTTAACATAGAATCAAGAAAGCAAACTAAAACTATGTGTATTGATTTTAATCGCAAAATCATATGTAACATAAATTAAATAATGAAGGATAATTTAGTAAATTCAGTTGTGTCATTCTCTAATCTCATTATAGATTATGAGATTGAATTTTCAGTCGATCCTTCCTGTCATTTTCTTTTATCATTGTGTATCACCTCCAAAAGAATATATTCTAAATACCGATTATGGGGTGAAGCTCTCGTATGCTTTATTGTCGCAAAATGCTTTACTCCGCGCCCATTAAGTTCAAAAGAGATCAAATTCTGACCCGTTCAAATTTCTGAAACTCACTTTGGATACAAATTTGGTGTAGGAGTCCATTACATTTATGATATGATAACATGATCCAATTTTTCATCACACGTAGTCATTTTGTAACGTTGTTAACGCTGATTTAACAAATAAAACCACATTAACAATATTCAGAATACAGAGAAATAAATAAAATAAATATGAAACTAAAAATAAAGTACAAATTTAAATATATTAACCAAATTCCTAATTAAATATAGGGTTAAATATGTATTGATTCCTTAACTTTCAGTGAAAATTGAAATTAGTTCATCTCCATAACCTTGACCCAATTTAGTCCTCAAACTTTACAAATGTTTGGATTTAGTTCTTTTGACAAAATTTTATTAAATTTATTTGACGTTTCAAACGTATTTCAAAATAATTTCTTAGTTAACATTAAAACGGAAATGTATTAAACGATGCAAACAACTCAAATATTCTTGTGAAAAATGTTTAAAATGTTAACTAAATTTTAAAAAATTGGTTAAAAAGACTGAATCTAAACATTTTTAAAGTTAGAAAACCAAATTAAATCAAAATTTTAAAAAAAAAGTTATATTTTTACTTAAAATTAAAAAATTAAAAATATATTTAACCCTTCGTTATAATTCGACAGGTTCCAAGGTGGGTCCTTAGGTATATTTAATTCATTCCTTAACGATCATGGAACACAACAACTCGTTCCAAATATCGAGGTTTCAGATGTCAAAAGGGGCAATCAAATACGTGAAGATGCTACAACAGCTGTTTCAGACAGGTTTTCTTATAAATGCTTCTCTACACTTAGAAATGTTTTTTATTTGGTTTTGTGCACTTCAACTTTGTAGTCATAAAGTTCTTTTGGATGAGTTTGGGCAGACTTTTACATACAGTGTGCATTTCATAGTTTTAAAGGAGAATTACTAAAGTAATTTGTGCATTTCATTTGGATCATTTTTTATTCTGCGTCTATAAATACGTTGTCTCTTATGGTGTACGTATACACAGTGTGCATATAAAATTATAAAATATTACTACAAATTAAATATGTTAATAAGAATTATTTGGCAATGAACTTTTAATATTTAGTCTCTCACTTCAAGAGTTGGTAGAGATTTGTGTGAAAACATATTTCATTTATGATGTGTTCATTTGAGAGAAATAAAATGAATGAGTTTGAATGAATTTGAGAGTGAATTATGTGTTATTTTTTTTAAGGGATTTACATAGTGTTCATATGAGGGTTTCGCACTGTTGAAGTAAATTTAAGAGAGCGGATTATGGTATTCGAGCACGTTCGTTTTAGATTATTTGAAGGGATATGCGATAGCAGATTTGGAGGATAGATGTATTAATCCATCCTCTTAAAAGTGCAAAGATATTGCCTTTTGTATACATTACGAAAGTACCCTTGTTCTCGTTTTCCGTTTTCAAAAGCATGTGGCGAGATTCCTTCCTCTACCTCTACCTATGGTGTGTGCGTGTGTGTGATTGTTGAGTGCATGGAGGGAAGAAAATGAGGTGGTCGACGAAGAGGATGAAGGGGTGGTGTGGTTGGCTGCGGTGGTGGCTAGGTGGTGGCTGTGGTTGGACGATGGACGTGGTGTGGTGGTGATATGCACCGGTGCAGCACCGGTGTTGTAGTGTGCTTTGAGAAGTGGATGGCACCGGTTACATAATCAGTGTCCTGGTTTATAAAGGGATGACACCGGTTACGACATCGGTGTCGTAGTTTTTTTTTTGTTTCTTTTTACTTTTTTAAATTTTTTTAAACTTTTTTCTTTACTTTTTTTATTAACTTTTTTTTAACTTTTTTTTAAATTTTTTTAAAGTTTATATAACTTTTGTTTAAAGTTTAATTGTTTAACTTTCTTTGAAAATTTAATTGTATAATTTTTTTTTTTACATTCATGAAAATTTAATTTTTCTTATTTTAAAATTTAATATAATTTTAATATTTTTTTAATTCATATTAATTAATTATAATTATTTTTATAACATTAAATTACAAAATCATTTTCTTCCATCAAGGGTATTTTGGTAACTTTCTAATTATATCTATTTTTATAATTTATTTTATCTATCACATCAATCAAATCTTTCACTAACTTTCATAAAATTTATTTCCAAATTCACACACTTTACTCTCTAAATCCACTCAAAAAAACACAAAAGTTCATCCATCCAAATCTACACAAATTCATCTTCACGCTCTACCTCATATCCATCTCCCCAGAAGAACACATCCTTAGATATTTTTGTAAATAGATTTGGAAGTAATTTTATGAAAATTTGTTATAAATTAAAAAATATGTTTTAATAGAAATATTGTTGAGATTACTATTTTGCCCTTTATGTAATAAATAATATAAATTGATATTTGTAGGAATAAATTTATTTTGATAATTTTCTTTTTTTAAAACAACCTGCAACACCACACACACCACAAACATCTTTGCTTTCATATTCTTCATTATCATCATACAGACACACCGAATAGTAGAGTTAGATTGATATGAGTTCTGAATTTAGCAATTCCAATATATGCACATTTATAGACACACCAACTCCTAAATTACATATTCTTCTCACTCTCCTGCACTGCTTTCCCTTACTTTATTCTCAAGCGTAGGTCTTGCTATTTTATTAATCACAATATTTTATTCAATTTACATACACAAATATAACTTAATTTATCTTGGTACAAATTTCATATTATTTTCTCTATTACATCATCGATGTCTCGATGTCCACCTATACATCAAAATATTTTGCAGAAGATGAAAAGAACGTCCAAGCTCTCTGATCATAACATTGGCAGCTAAGGTTATTTTTTACTGCAACATCAATAATTCAATTGTGATTTGTAGATGGAATATCTATAACTTTGGAGCGTTGACAAATCCGTTCCATGTTATGGGAGATTGGATCTCTCACTTTCATGCCCACACAGATCCGTTTTACTTGAGCTGAGATCGATCTCTCACTTTCACACACATATCCGTTCCATGTGAGGTGTGATTAATCTCGCATGTTCACTTTTATCAGAAATCTAATGTGTTTTCTTCATGAATTTTAAATAGTATCGTTGTTCAAAGCTGGAATGATAAAGGGATAAATTTGTATTTAACCAATGAATCAGCTCAAATAATTGCGTATCACGCGAGATTAAAAAACTGATAAATCCTGCTAATTGTTACATTCCCTTGTTGTTAATTCTCTTCAAAAAAAACGTCAAGATTACTATGTAATGTGTCTTCACATCCGTTCAACATCAAATCAACACAACACTAGTAAATTTAATGGTCTCACTAAAAATTCGATCTCAATTCAACATTTATTAATAATTTTGCAGACCCCAAGGTGTCATTGGTTCATACCATAATAAAGAGGGCACACAACAAGTCTTCGGGAAACGTGTTGATGCTCCAGATCTCAGTGGAAATTCCTTCCATGTCATGGGCAACCAAATGATTGAAGTTCATCATGTTAAAAGGTTTTCTCATAAATTATCCTCAATCTTGCATTTCATTAATTTAATATGGTTATTCTTGTTTTCTCCGGCACATTACTCATAAAAATAAATATTCTAACTTTCTTTTTTATTTTGATTATATAAAGCGTATTTTATGTTTTTTATTTTAAAAGACATATATTTACCGTATTTAAGTTTAGTATCTTTCACGGAGAAATTAATTTGAGAACTTACAAATTTGAAAAGAGAATAACACAAAATGAAAAAACGAAAGAGATTAAAATTGAATATATATATATATATATATATATATATATATATATATATATATATATATATATATATAGATATATATATAGATAGATTCAAGAATCAAATTATAGCGTTATCTAAATATTAGATACTGAATAATTAATCAACAAAACTAGTTATATGAATTAATCAAAGTATTATTTAATCAAATCTGTAATATTTAATAATCAAATCAAGATTCAATGGATTTGTAATTTACTTTCTAAAGTTAGAAACACAATGTAACGGTGAGGGTATTAAATTTCGTTTAACAAAACAGAGGCAATGCAATTGTAATAAAGACTTTGAATGTATAACAATTTTAACAAGCACTATCGTAACAAGATTCAAAACAGAAAGGAATTCCAGAACATCACTCATCCACTAACTCCCTTCCCATGACCTAAAATCCACTAAATACCCTTTTTCCTTTCTCTCACTATTATTTTTCCATAATTCCACTTTATTGAGAGATGCTATCACGTGTCCTTCTCTTGTAACTAATTCTGATACCTCATTTTCTTTTTTCGCACTTTCTTCGCACGTTACACACAATTAACAATGCAAAATCAAAGTTGGAGAAGAAAAAAATAAACTTTCAACGATGAACTATCAACACAAAACTCAATTTAACTTGTTTGATTAGTTTTTCTTTTTTTTTTTTACGAAAAACATAAAACATATAAAATAGAAGAAAAGGAAAAATCCAGAACAAAATAGAAATAAAAGAAGGTAAAAAGGTCATTTTTAAAACTCTGAAATTTAGTTAATGATTTATGTGTTTGAGTTTAAAACACATCTAAACTACTTAAATGGTGTAAAATCTGAAGCAAACATGAGCGTGAATTTGGGATATAATGAGGTTATAAATCAGTTTACAAAAGTTTAAGCTCAAACCAACAACATATAGTAGATATGTGTTCTCTTACAAAGTTTTAGCAAATCATCCTCAATTTCAAAAAATAAAAATCAGAGAAAATAACAAAGAACCTCTAAATCCAGTAAACTACATGTCTATTTTGAAGTCATAGAAATGTAGAATCCAATACAATTATATTAAGCCAAAAATATTTTTTTTTTAAAAGAAAAAGTTATGACTAAAATAATAAGCAAATGTCACATGATAAAAAATTAAAACAAATAGGTATAATAAACCAAATTTATTACTATTGAGGGGAAATGTGCTAAAAACAATAAATAAAGCATATGAGAATTGCATTAGGTGTACTATGGGTTTATAAACATAAGTACAAAATATGTCTCATCATCCATCTTATGGTTGGATTATGGTTGTTGTCCTTTTTTCATGTGTTTAACCATCATAAGGTGGTGTGTGTTTGCAAATTGAAAATAATAATAAAGTACTTGTTTTTTGTTTACCGTCTTCTACCTTTGTTGTATGTTGAGTTTCTAGTTTTTTTCTTTCTCTATATCATGGCTTCACAATATGGTATAAAAAAGCAGGTTGATCTCTCTTTGCTTCCTTGTGCTATTTTGTCTTCTTGTTTTCTTTTTCTATCATATTTTTTCATTAATTTCTTTTTTATGAACAGGAATGATGATAAAGATCCTTCAGAAAATCTTTCAAGTCCATACTATCTCCACCCGGATGAAAATCCAGGGTTGGTTCTGTTTACTCCTCCTCTAAATGGCACCAACTATCACTTGTGGAGTAGAGGTATGCAGCGTGCTCTTTTGCTCAAGAACAAGGTGAAGTTCATCAATGGTGATATCACCAAACCAACAAAGAATGAACCCATCTTTGATGCTTGGGAACGTTGCAACATGATGGTAATATCATGGATAACAAACACTCTGACTCCACAAATAGGACCAAGTATCGATTATATTGATAATGCACAAGAATTGTGGGAAGATTTAAGGCAAAGATTTTCAAAAGGGGAAAATTTTCGTATTTTTGATCTTCTCCAAGAAGTAAACTCTATCAAACAGGGAGAACGTAGTATTACAGATTATTACACAGATTTGAAAGTCCTTTGGGAAGAACTTGAGTTTCTAAGGCCGGTTCCCAGTTGCACATGTAACATCAAATGTAGTTGTCATGTCAATAAGATTGACACTGATTACAGAGAATTAGAGTATGTTATGTGCTTTCTGAAGGGGTTAGGAGAATTATATACAAATGTTAGGACTCAAATTCTTCTCATGGAACCTTTGCCTAACATCAACAAAGTTTTTTCGATAATTCTTCATCACGAAAGACAACTAAGTGGAAGCAGATGTTCTATTGTAAAAATCCGTAATAACAACACTGACCAACAACAATGGAATTCGCATCATGCTATACAAGAAAATGATCTAAATCATCATCAAATTGTGGCCAATCGAAATAATGACTCTCTCACTGATGGACAAATTCAACAACTTCTAAAATTTCTTCAAACATCTGGAATGAAAATCAACCAAACCAATGATGGTGAGCCATGTACACGACAAAGCAAGAAAGGTAAGATCACTACGATTTCTTTGATGATTGATATTAGACCTATTGATCACGTTATGAATATAAAAAATATTTACATTAGATGTCATGAAATCATACATATTCATGTTAAACTACTAAATAATACATATGTGATTGTCAATTATGCATAAATCATAAAATTTTTCAAATCAAATTATCTTATGTAATAATGTCTTGCTTATACCATAATTTATTGCCAATGTTATATTTGTACCAAAACTCATGAAATATTTATATTGTGGATTTCTTTTTTACATGAAATATGCCACATTCATAATCTGGATACATTGAAGATAATTCATCAAACTAGTCTCCAAGGAGGGTTATACCACATTACAGAAGACATGAATCTTGATTCATATGATGACAAAAGAATTAGTAGCTTTCCATGTTAAAAGAATAGAAATATTGACACTAAAGACTTCGACATTCATCAAATAATGTTCTTGAAAATACTTGTAAAAGTACTCTTGACATACATTATAATGATTGTGGCTCTTGTCATTATGTCAAACAACATAAATTTCCTTTTTCCTATAAGAGTGATAACCTATTTACTTGGTGTTTGATTTTATTTATATTCATATATGAACACTTTTAGGTGTTCTTTCTTTACATGATCATTGTTATCATAAAGATGGTGGAGATATATACACTAAAGAGAGATGAAGTCTAAGAAAGAGATGAAAAAGTTTAAAGAAGAGTAAAATGTTTTTATTTATAGGATTTTTTTAATATTACAATTTATTTATGACACTTCTATCATTTTCTTAAAGAACATAATAAAATGTTTCTTTTAGTTTTATTTAGTAAGGGCTCTGTTTTTATTTTTTTCTAATTTATACATTTTCTAATGTTCAGACTTTATTTAATAAAACAAAAAATATTAATTATTGAATAGGTATTGAGAACTCAAAGCTTCATCTTTTTATTAGTCTCGATTAGAAATTGTAGGAGTCATGTTTGTTTTAAAAAGGTTTGGACTGAATTTATTAAAGGGTTTAGGGTCAGTCCACTCGTTACTCCTATAATTCCTCTCCCAGTTACTCATTCTCATTATATCTCCTTTCCAGAAATAGTTTCCTTTCTCCTTCACAGTTTTGAAGCAGAAAATTCTGTTAGGGCATAAGCTTTTTTCTCTTCCGAGCTTATTGAACGTTCTTCCTCCATGTAAGTCAATTCCTAACCTTTGTTCCACTTTTGTTTTGTTTCTTTTTGTTCCAAAGCTTTGGTCCCATGTTGTCTTTTGTCTTGATCTTATTTTCGTCTCCCTTAGTTTTGTTTTCCAGCTCCATTAGTTGTAGTCGTGTCGTGGTGCTCTTTTTTTGGGGCCTATTGTTGAGTTAACATCTTTTAAGGTAAGGGAAGCTAGAACTCCTTCTTTTTTTTTGAAATAAAGTTTTCTTATTTTCGTTCTAGAATGAACCGAGTATGTTTGATTGATGATTGCATTGAATGGGGATGAATTTCATGTTTGGGCATCTATGAGTTAGAGAATTTTAGGTAGTTTAAAATGCAATTGGAATGAGAGATATTGATTGTTGCAATTGTTCAGTTTGGTATCATCTATAAATCACTTTGAAATGAGTTTGAGAAGATAAAAGTGCAAGATACCAAATTGTGTAGTGAAACAAGTCAAAATCTCACAACAAAGAAGCATATGGTGTGACGCTACCCATTTTCCTACACTGTACACTTTTCGTAAAATGAAGGTTCCTACTTCGTTAACTGTTGGATCAAACTGAAATTTTAATAGCTGATCCATAACACATAGTTCTTGACTTTGATCGGTCGGATCTTGAATCAGAGCTCTGTAGTGAGAGCAGTTTTTATCGCAAGGTCCCTGTAGTTTGGTTGTTGACAGCATTGACATTTGTTGCTTGTTTGGTGCATAACTTTCTCTATAGTTATTCAATTAAGTTTGTTCTTGTTGCATTTGGTTCTTGATTCAATCATCTTTAATTTAAATATAAATACAAAATTTTTGGAGCTTTACACAAGCTGCAGTTTTATTTCTAAAATTCCAAATCGTTTGCATAATGTGTTGCTAAGTTGGATTGGAAAAAAATTATAAGAATTAGTTATTTTCCAAGAGAGACATATGTTGTATGGTTTTTAATATGTGTTTTCAAATGCTTGTGTGGGAATATAGGAGATTCCATGGGGAAAATCCTTTTTGATTTAATTAGTAATATGATCATTGATGTAAGGAGTCAGTACTAGAGATTTATCCTGATACTCTAATGTTCATTCAAGACTCGTGTAGAGTGGAATGAGTCATGTGGTGAGAAGGGCAATAGGTCCTATCTTTAAGAACAACCCCAGGGTTCTTATAAAGGGACTAACCTTGTGTGGTGGGGTAAAACCCATTGACGATGACTCTGCAGGTAATAGAGGCCACCACAAGTGCAAAAACCACAAAAAATCATACATCAATGTCTAGATCCGGATAATTGAGTCTAGAGTGTCATCATGTGTGATGGGTTAGTTGATATTGCTTAGCTTGGTGTAATTGGTGTATTATTCTGATATTCTTTTGAGGAGTGTTATATATATATATATATATACATATATATATATA
>Ga0214542_1010671_pt1 | contig 13217 bp, 11 predicted proteins | sample CNSS1metaG_FD_160096 | JGI IMG/M metagenome (GOLD analysis project Ga0214542, IMG submission 160096) | Root nodule microbial communities from cowpea collected in UCLA plant growth center, Los Angeles, California, USA - CNSS1 | ecosystem: Host-associated > Plants > Roots > Nodule | place: USA...
TAGTAATTTTTGTACCAAGAGAAATAATTCATAGATAGATGTGAACTTTGTGTGTAAAGCCTCCACCAGAAAGCTGAATGATCGTGAAATGTTAGGCCATTCGGTTCGCACGGAGGCTAAGAGAAAGGGCTTGACCCAACGTATCTTTTGAAGGAAATGAACAATTTATTTTTTTTCTTGTTCGTTTCTCATCTAAGATTCAACATTTACTTTTTGATTTTCTCACTTTTGAAACCTTTTTTATGGTTTTCCTTGTGTTGTTATTTTTCTTTTTTCTTTCTCCTCGGATGCATTCTTCGATCGTTGTGTGTAATTTTATAACCATCATTTCGTATTTCGTGGTATTAAAGCTATACTTTTCATTTGCGAAGGGTTATCTTTTGTTTGTTAAAACTGCGACGTAATTCCTGAGAAATCCTTAAATTTGATACAAATACAAGGCCATGGGTGAAACCGTTAGCGTTGCTCTTGAGGGTTGTCGTCCATTTTCCCCTTTGTGCTTTGTATAGCCTTTTCTTGTTTTTTTTTTCATTTTCAGTGTTTAAGTTTTGGTATAGCGCGAAGAGGTCACGGTGATGACCACATAAAATTCAAGCTCAACAGACCGGAATGCACGGTTTTCTCATTTTTAGATTACTTTGCGTGTCGATTATCCCACTGGACTGAGTGATCTCTTTCGTTTTTTAACAAATCAAAATTAAATTTTCAATTTTCAATTAAGCTAAAATTAATATTATTGTTGTTACTGTTGTTGTGGACGTATGTTGGGGAAAGAGTTTTCACGATGAAGATAACGAAGCTCCCTCTTCCAAAATTTCAAGCTGAGGAAGAACGCTGGCTGAATCGAACCATAAACCTTGTGGCCACCACTGAGTGATCACTTTCCCTTTCTGTTTAGTTTTTTTTAATGTGTCCTTTGCTAAATTCATTATTTGCTCACGTCTGATTCTATCCCGTGTCATCAATTTGTGAAAAATTGGCCAAGTGAGCAGTGAATATAACGGTGGATGCGTAATCGAAGTGGAAGAGGCTATGTGAAAATGATGTGAAGAGTGTGACTGAAGGATGATTTGAAGGTGTGTTGTTACCTATTTTTAACTTTTGCATATAAAGTTCAAGTATCTTTGTAAGTATGTTAATACCTTCACTTTTAAACGTTAAAGAAGAGATACAAAATTTTAGCCCTAAATTTACTTTTTCTATTCGCAAAAACAAATTTTGAACTTGCCTCTTTGAGTAGCCCTTTGGAAACACTCCAATTCTTAAGCGGCTTCGTTAGGAGGCGCACATTAATCGGATTCAAATTCTTGTTTGGATCCATTCAGAGAAAGGCCTTTTGAAGGGACTCTGCGTTTGTTATGGATTGTTCCTCAAGCAGCCATTCACATCATCTCAATCAATCAATTGTTTTATTTTTATTTTTTGTTATTGTTTTTAACATGCCTTCAGAATAACCGAACGACGAACAAATGTAGTTTGGTTCAGACAGAGGCGCATATCAATTATATCAAATGCTGAAATCGTTCGATTATTCGAATAGGTTCGACGATGCGGAACGTGATCTAGACATTTTGATATTCATATTTCCTTAATTTATTCTTATTATTGATGGTTAATTTGTACTAGAAAGTGAATATTTTTCCATTGAAATTGTTGGATATTCCATTTTCCCCTTTGTGCTTTGTATAGCCTTTTTTTTTCATTTTCAGTGTTTAAGTTTTGGTATAGCGTGAAGAGGTCACGGTGATGACCAAATAAAATTCAAGCTCAACAGACCGGAATGCACGGTTTTCTCATTTTTAGATTACTTTGCGTGTCGACTATCCCACTGGACTAAGTGATGTCTTTCGTTCTTTAACAAATCAAAATTAAATTTTCACTTTTCAATTAAGCTAAAATTAATATTATTGAAACTTTAACCTTTTTGAAATACAGATTAGACCATTCCTGAAGAGATGGACTCTATTTGAAAGAATTCGGTGACCATTACCAAGTAGAGGGTCCCGATCCGAAAAACTTTTTCTTATTGTTGAAATTTTAACCTTTATGAAAGACATAATAGACTATTCCCAAGGAGAAGGCCTATATTTGAAAGGATATGGTGATATTACCATGTAGAGGATCATGACTAGAGGACTCAGTGACCATTACCAAGTAAAGGGTCTCGATCTGAATTTTTTTTTTATTTGAAAGTTTAACCTTTTTGAAAGACAAATTAGACCATTCCAAGGGGGGCCTATATTTGAAAGGATTCAGTGACCATTACCAAGTAGAGGGTCTTGATCCAAAAAACTTTTCCTGTTTGAAATTTTAACCTTTTTGAAAAACATATTAGACCATTCCAATGACCATTACCAAGTAGAGAGTTTGATTCGAAAAACTTTTTCTTTTTAAAACGTTAACATTTTTGAAAGACAGATTAGACCATTCCCAAGGAAAGGGCCTGTATTCGAAAGGACTTGATGATCATTACCATGTAGAGGGTCCCAATCCAAAAAGCTCTTTCTGTTTGAAATTTTAACCTTTTTGAAAGACGAATTTGACCAATCCCAAGGATAGGGTCATTGTCCGAAACAAGAACCTGAAGTTTGATTTTGATGAAAGCAAATACTACTTCAATGCCTAGTTAAACTTGGAGTGCCCAAGTGAGATTCACATGAAATGATTTGTTTATCCCTATTGGATTTTGTGTTTTTCTTTTTGAAATATTTTCTTTATATTGATTTTTATTGTTTTTTATTGTTTTTTTTAAGTATGATGCATGGATGAAATTTCTATTAGACCTTTGTTTTCTCAATTTCAATATCTCTTCCTTTGCCTTATTTACTTTGTTTTTTTCCTTTTTTTTCTTTAAATGCTCGTATTTTGGATTCCATTACCAACACCATCGTTAAATCCAATGCATGTTCAAAACACATTCTTTTGTTATTACTTCTATGTTCAAAATACAATGAAGGGATGACGAAAAAAGATAAAGAATCTGAGTGCCAAATGGGTAAACCATGAGTTCAATTTCCTTTTGTCACATCATACAACTTGTATTAGCTTGAACCCATGAATAGACAATATGTGGGAAAATTTTTGTAAGAGGTTGGATGGATGTTTGTGGGCAGTTTTTGCCCTTCATATCTTCCTTGTTAGGAGTGATCATGTCAATGTTGATGCATAATCATGGAGTATTCTTTCTTTCTTTTTCATTTTTTATTCATTTTTTTTGGGTGACTATGTCATCAACCACTTTCTTTTGTCCGTGAGTTAAACTTATGAGAAAATCAAGATAAACATCCTTGATAGTTGAGGACTTTTAGTGGCTTGTATTATGGCTAGAGGTAAAATGGGTTGTGTAGCTTCTAACACACTATTTTCATTCTCTTTTTTTTTGTCTTTTTCCTTAGTCCTATCTTTTGCTTAGATCGCCTTTATAGGTTTTCAACCTAACAAACATTTTTATTTTATCATTTCCCAAATTAAGACCTCAGCCTGTTGTCAGACATGGGTGTAGAAACCAAACTCTACCCAATGTAATATTCATGCTTTTTGTCTTGGGGTAATCTCTTTATTTTGAGGGTAATTGAATGAGCTATGGTTCAAGCAACATGAATGCATATGCTTCAACAAGAGATGAAAACAAGCCACCCGTAAAGGAACAAACCTTCTTTTCATTCTTTTAAACTTCATTTATTTTTCTGTCTTTTGAAAAGGCCATGCACTCAATGACTTTATTAACAAAGGATTCAACATACATGTTTTCTTTATTACTTTTCTTATTTTTCGTACTTCCACAAATTTTACTTTTTCTTTTGTTATTTTTCAATAATTTTCATCAAAAATATATTTGATTAACTTAATTAAAATTAAAGAAAAGAATAAAATTAACTAACCACCTATTCTTCAACCACTTTTTTATCAAAATTTATCTTCTCAGACAAAATTGGGTACTGACAACTAGTAATGTCTCCTCTTATAAATTCCCCAACAATATCCTTTGTTGGTGTTTCATGCTCATATCTTCCACTACTACTATTTCCCAAGTCTGTGTTGAATCATTTTTCCCTGTCTTGATGGCCACGCCAACAATACCCTTATATGAATCCTTCCTTCATTAAATGTTCAAGCTAAAATTTTAGCATAAAATTTCTATGCCGTGCCCATTTTTTTATGAAATGGACACCATGGTTCCTTGTCATGTCCCATCTGGCCTTGGGGAAAGTGATAGAGGTCGTACCCAACCAAATTAAAACAGATTAAATGCAGTATATGAAAGTTGAAACAATTCGTCTCCCAACGACCAATGTTCTTGTTCAAAGCTTTAATTTCCAGATCAACACACCAATACAACACAAGGGTGGGTTTGGCAGATTTATGAATGCAACGCACAATTGAAAACTTAAATGCAGATGTGTAAAATCGATGTAAAAACAACGTTGATTCCTTGCCTCAAATGAACATCCAGCAATCACGCATTACAACTCAAAATGGTTATATTAAATCTCTTGAGACCCGAATTAATTACTAACCGCAAATTAACTCGAACTCAAGTGCAATTAAGCAAAGCACACATTCATGAATCTGCTATAGTTCACTAAGCATGAACACACAATGATCCCACTCTGCAATTTAAGCAAAAACATAATGGTTTCTTCAATTAAACCTAAACGCAAATTCAGAATGGAGAGACTAACATAACTCCACCGAACAAAACACTAATCTCAAGATTTCAATTCATTATCTGCAAAGAATTAACACGTTAACTTAATTCCTCATGGAATCCGAATTAGGGATCAACATAAATTTTGATTCAACCATCCAAATGAGTGCAAATTGATGCAGAAAACCAAAATTGGTGCAGGAATCGAAAATGTGCAAGGAAAGAAAGGGGCAACAACAAAAACAAAAAAAAAATGAGAATACTTCAATATAAATGTTACCCAAGGTGTAGAAAACATGAATGCAAGTTCAATGTGCTGTCCAAGACTCATAAAACGTGAAAAGCGAATGGAAAACGTGAAAAATTAGCTTGTGCCTCCATGGGTCACCTTCCAAAGCTTAAAACATCAAAAATGGAGGTTGGATAGAATGTGGAAGAGGAAGAATGCGGCTACCTCCATGCAAGAAGACCTAATTTTCGTGGTCACCTCAAATCTGCCAGCATTATTTACAAAATTGCCATTATGAGCTGCAGAATTACAAAAATGTCACTACTGGGCCTCAAATGTTGGCCCATTCACTCAGATGACGTGGAAATGACGTGGAAATGATGTGGCGGCTCTCTTTAACTGAATATTGATGTCGAAGCTCCAAAATTGCTTAACTCAAATACCTAAAAATAATTAAAAACGAATAGGCTAAATAATGTGAAATTAGTCCAAATTCGAAACAGTGGCTCAATAAAGCCCAACAGATGAAAACATACTAAAGATGAACAATTAAGCACTGAACAACTGTAAAATGGGTACACAAAGGCTAGTGGAATGGAGGAAAATAATGACTCATCAAAATCGACCACACTTACCCTTTTGCACTCCTGGGCAAAATTAAAGAGTAAAGCAAAGCAAGGACATCACAAACATAACAAGAGAGACAAAAAGACACAAGACAAACAGACCCGACATAGACAAATGGAAACACATCCAACACAGAAGGATTCAAAGTTGCAAGGTATCCGTGAACATCATCCAAGCAATTCAAAACATGTCAAGTACTCAGTTCAGCTCAAAGAGAGAATTGAAAGAAATATAACCTCACGAAATATGCAATGTATCACTCAAATCTCTAGGCTACTGTTTACTCTCAAAGCACCCCTGAAAAACAAACATCAACAGACTTGGCAAGCCTCTAGAACCAACAACCAAACCAAAAACACATGCAGGTCAAGATTAGAAGGATTTTTCAAGGTTGTAATGGGGTTGAGGACAAGGTGTGGAACATATGGATAAGTAGCTAAGCAACAAAGGAAATAGAGGAGCAATTCCAAAGCAATTCCAAAGCTCCAAAATTTCCTAAGGTATCAATAATCATGGTTTTTTAGGCTAAGGGCTTGTAATGAGCTGTAGAACAATGAAAGGGTATGCAAGCTCAAAAAGGGGTATCAACGGAAACAGTTCAAGGTAGGCTCATCTAGCTGTAGGCTCATAGAACAAAATTGCCTAAATCATATCCCAACATGCATGTGAATCAATAAAGCATCTGAAAGAGTCAAGCCAAGACCGTTGTGCAAGCATTCAAGAGGCATATATCACACAATCAAAGAACAGAGAATGGCTCAAATTCTCACAAAGGGTAAAACAATTCCAAAAGCAACTTGACATGCAAAGAGAAACCAAGGATATCAGTCCACAGAATAACCAACAACTCATCCTCCAAGAGTGAAGTGAGTGTCTCAAACAGAAAACAAAAACATCACACTGATTAACACAAATTAACAAAAAGGAAACAATAGCAGACAGACCTGGACAAGTGCACTAAAAGTAAAGAAGGAGAAAGAAAACTCCTTGAATCATGGTGAAACATCAGTGGGGTCAAGCAGGGAAGTCTCCTCTACAACAGTATCTACCAAGGCAAGATTGTTGAGGAATGGCTTTAGACGATACCCATTCACTTTGAAGCTCTTATCGCTGGACTGACTTTTGATTTCAACTGCACCATAAGGATAAACATTAGTGACAACAAAAGGACCAATCCACTTTGATCGCAACTTACCCCCCATGAGTCCAAGTCTGGAGTTATACAGTAAAACTTGCTGACCAACAATAAACTCCTTTCTAGCTATGGAGCTATCATGGAATCTCTTGGTTTTCTCCTTGTAGAACATAGAGTTCTGATATGCCTCCAGACGGATCTCATCTAACTCGTTTAATTGCAGCTTCCTTTCCTCTCTAGCCTGATCAAGAGAGAAGTTGCATGACTTGATAGCCCAGTAGGCTCGGTGCTCTATCTCCACATGAAGGTGGCATGGCTTACCAAAGACAACCCGATAAGGAGACATCCCTATAGGTGCCTTGTAAGCAGTCCTGTGAGCCCAAAGAACATCCTCAAGTCTATTGCTCCAATCCTTCCTGTTGGGCTGCACAATCTTCTCCAAGATCTTCTTAATTTCTTTGTTTGAGATCTCGGCTTGCCCATTAGTTTGAGGGTGATATGGTGTAGAAAGTTTGTGCACAACCCCATACTTTTGAAGCAAAACCCCCATGGATCTATTGCAAAAATGGGTGCCCTGATCACTAACGATAGCTCTAGGAACTCCAAACTTACAAAATATGTGAGACCTAACAAAGTTCATAACAACTCGAGCATCATTAGTTCTAGTGGCTTTGGCTTCCACCCATTTTGAAACATAATCGACAACAAGCAAGATGTAAGTGAAACCAAAAGAGACAGGGAAAGAGCCCATGAAATCTATACCCTAGACATCAAACACCTCACAAAATAGCATGGGTTGTTGAGGCATTTGTTGTCTCCAAGAAATGGCTCCTTCTGCTCGTTGGCATTCCTCACACGTGCTATAAATCCTCCACACATCTTTAAAGATGGTGGGCCAATAAAACCCCCAATCTAGCACCTTGCGAGCTGTCATCTGTGTGCCAATGACAAAATTTGAGGACCGAGTCAATCTCATGGTCCAGAATGCATCTCCTGGTAACCTGATCACTGCACATTTTCCACGGATAGGGGTCATCCCAAATGTAATACCTAGCATCGCTCTTGAGTTTATCACATTAAGCTCTGGATGCTAGGGGAGGAAAAACAGAAGCAGCAAGATAATTCACGATGTTAGCAAACCAAGGTGAGAAAGAAGTAGAGAGTGTCAACAAACTTTCATCGGGAAAGTCATTCCGGATCGGTGAAGCATCATCAGTAGACCTCTCAATCCTGCTCAGGTGGTCTGCAACCAGGTTTTGTGCTCCGCTCTTATCACGGATCTCCAAATCGAATTCTTAGAGCCAGAGCATCCATTTTATCAGCCGAGGTTTTGATTCTGCCTTCTTCAACGGGTACTTAAGAGCTACATGGTCAGTGAACACAACAACAGAAGAACCAAGCAGATAAGATCTAAACTTTTCAAGTGCAAAAACTACCGCAAGGAGCTCCTTTTCTGTTGTGGTGTAGTTTGCTTGGGCAACATCTAATGTCCTTGAGGCGTAGTAGATTACCCTTGACTGCTTGTCAATTCTTTGAGCTAGAACAGCCCCCAATGCATAATTGGATGCATCGCACATCAGCTCAAACGGGGTTGTCCAGTCGGGCGCCTGACTGATTGGAGTGGTGGTCAGGGCCTTCTTGAGGCAATCAAAAGCCTTTTTGCATCCTTCATCAAAGATAAAGTCAACATCCTTTTACAATAAGTTGGATAGTGGAAGGGCCTTTTTACTGAAGTCCTGAATGAAGCGCCTGTAAAACCCTGCATGGCCAAGAAAAGAACGAACCTCTCGCACAAAAGAGGGGTAAGGCAATTGTGAAATAATTGAAATCTTGGCAGGGTCAACTTCAATGCCCTTTTTTGAAATTATGTACCCCAATACTATGCCTTGTTCTACCATGAAATGGCATTTCTCAAAATTGAGAACAAGGTTATATTGGATGCACCTATTTAAAACTTTGTCCAAACTTTCTAGACATGTATCAAATGAGGACCCATACACAGTAAAATCGTCCATAAACACATATATGCATTTTTCAAGAAAATCACTGAAAATGCTAAGCAGACACCGCTAGAATGTGTCAGGGGCATTGCATAGGCCAAACGGCATCCTTCTATAGGCAAAAGTGTCAAAGGGGCAGGTGAATGTGGTTTTCTCTTGGTCCTCAGGTGCAATGTGAATTTGAAAGTAACTAGAAAAACAATCAAGAAAGCAATAGTGTGACTTACCTACCAAGCGCTCAAGCATCTGATCAATAAAAGGCAGAGAGAAATGATTTTTCCTGGTTTCTTGATTTAGCCTTCTGTAGTCGATGCAAACCCTCCAACTGTTTTGCACCCTTGTTGGAATCAACTCCTCTTTCTCATTCTTGACTATAGTGAGGCCTGTCTTTTTTAGAACAACATGGATGAGACTGACCCACTGACTGTCAAAAATGGGGTAGATGATCCCAGCTTGTAGAAGTTTGGTCACCTCTTTCTTGACAACATCTGAGATGACAGGATTGAGTCGCCTTTGTGGCTGTCTCACTGGCTTTGCTCCATCTTCCAAAAATATCTTGTGCATGCATGTTGATGGGCTAATACTAGGAATGTGAGCCAATGTCCATCCAATTGCCTTCTTGTGCTTTTTAAGAACATGCAACAACCTCTGCTCTTGTTCAGCAATGAGGGAGGTGTAAATGATGACAAGCAGTTTGTCCTCCTCTTCTAAGTAGACATACTTGAGGTTGTCTGGCAGGAGTTTCAACTCTGAAGTACTGGATGCTGGCTGAATATCAGGAACCAGAGGAGAGGGAGAAACAGGTTCCACAACATGTACCTCAACATAACAATCAGATGCATATGTACTTCCTACAACATGGTTAGTGCAATCTGACTGTATAACATCAAAATCATATGGTACAGCACCCAGTGAGTCAGAATCAACATCGAAATCAAAATACGAATCACAATCAACACCAATGCATGCAAATTCAGATAGCTCAGACACATATGAATGTTTTAATGCATGCAAAGAGTGGAAATCAGAAATAAGTTCATCAACAATATCAACATGAAAAACAGAGTGATCCTCAGAAGGATGTTTCATGGCATCTAGAATATTAAAACGCATCACAATATCATCAAACTCCATGGACAAAGTACCTGCATGGACATCAATCTTGGTTCGTGCAGTTTTCATAAATGGTCTGCCTAAAATGATTGGTGCAGAACCATGTGAAAACCCCTCTTCCATATCAAGAATGTAAAAATTAGCAGGGAAAATCAATTTACCAACACGAACCAAAACATCATCAACCAAACCTGCGGGGTGGGCAACACTTCTATTTGCCAACTGAATCACCACACCCGTAGGTTGCAGGGGTCCAAGAGAAAGAGATTTAAAAATAGACAGAGGCATTACATTTATTTAAGCACCAAGATCAAGCATTGTATTTTCAAATTTATTGTTACCTATGATGCAAGGTACACAAAATGTACTTGGGTCCTTGCATTTTTCAGGAATCTGAGGAACAGATTTACCTATCAATGCTGACACATTTCTCCTCATGCTGATCTTTTCGTTTCCCTTTAGCCTCCTCTTGTGCATGCATAGTTCCTTCAAGAACTTTGCATATCTCGGAATTTGTTTGATGGCATCCAACAGAGGTATGTTCACCTCCACCTTCCTGAATGTTTCTAAGATCTCCTTGTCAACCCCTTCCATCTTCTTGCTTGGAATGACTCTTGGAGGGAAAGGAAGAGGTATGGAAGGTGCAACTGCATGAGCATCACGCTTTCTCTGAAGTGTGGCAGGGTGGACTTCCTTTTGAGGTGTAGGCTCAAGAGTGGGAGCTTCAATGTTCTTCCCATATCTCAATGTAATGGCACTCACATTTCTCGGATTCTTCACCGTATGTGATGACAACTTTTCAGAATTCTAAGCATGTGCTTGGTTTAGCTGAGTGGTCATGTGCCCCATTAGATTTGTCAATGTCTGAATTGAGGCCCTAGTCTCCTGCTGGAATTGCATATTTTGAAGAGTCATCATCCTGAACAACTCCGACAATGAAGTAGAAGAAAAAGGTGCAGGTGCTGCAGCAGGAGCTGGTGTGGGTATAGGTGGAACCGGAGCAGCTTGTGCAAGTGCAGCTCTTTGTTGTGGAGGTGGCTGCACATTTTGAAATTGTTGGTTTTGCTGTTACTGGTTTCCCTGGTTTCCCCATCTCAAATTAGGGTGATTCCTCCATCCTGGATTATCTCTGTTTGTTGACAAATCATGGTGGTTTTGTTGTTGATGTTAGGGCCTATTGGAAAATATTAGCTGCATAGGCCTAAGGAGTATCCACTGGTGTAGAAGAAGAAGCAGCAGCCTATTGTTGCAATGTTGGGTAAGAGTCTGTAAAATGATCAACAAATGTACAAAGGCCACAAACTCTTGCAGCTGGAGCTCTCTGATTAGAATCAAGTTGGTTGACCAGCGTGGTAAGAGCATCAATCTTACTCTCCAACTTCTTCGTGTATTCAGTTGCCCCTACATCATGTACTTCTCTAACAACTATGGCATCACTCCTTGTGCCAAATTGCTGAGAATTGGAAGCCATGTTCTCAATTAGTTGCCTGGCTGCAGCTGGGGTTATGTTACCAAGAGCACCACCACTTGCGGCATCAATCATATTTCTATCCATATGGTGCAGGCCTTCATAAAAATACTGTAGAAGGAGATGTTCAGAGATCTGATGGTGTGGGCAGCTTGAACAAAGATTCTTGAACCTCTCCTAGTACTTATAAAGGGTCTCCCCAGATTGTTGCTTGATGCCAGAAATTTCCTTCCTTATGGTTGTTGTCCTTGAAGCAGGGAAGAACTTGGCAAGGAACAATCTCTTCAGGTCATCCCAGCTCGTGATGGACCTGGGTGCAAGTTAGTACAACCAGTCTTTCGCATTGCCCTCCAACGAATGAGGGACAACCTTCAAGTATACATGGTCCTCCTGGACATCTGCAGGCTTCATGGTGGAACACACGACATGAAACTGCTTCAAGTGTTTGCACGGGTCCTCACCTGCAAGACCATGAAACTTTGGCAACAAGTGTATTAAACCAGTTTTTAACACATATGGAACTTCCTCCTAAGGGTATTGAATGCATAAACTATCATAAGTGAACTCTGGTGCAGCGAGCTCACTCATGGTCCTCTCATGAGGTGGGGGAGGTTGAGCCATGTTATCAGTATGAAAATCAAAATGCTCAGAATAAACATTATGCTCAGAATGCAAAGAATGAGGAGTGTTAGGAGTATGATGAGAATCAGAAGAGTCAGGAAAAGTCATTGAATATTCAGCATGGAAAAATGGATTCCTAAGATGCCTACGCCCTCTATGGAATGTCCTATCAATCTCAGGGTCAAATGGTCGTAATTCACTTGGGTTTCCCCTAGTCATGCACGAAAATACATTATTCTAGTGATATTGGCATAACATAGGGTATATCTACAAGTATACTCAAACGAACTCCAAATGACTTGAAATTTGGTAGGAATGTCCTTTGAGTGCTCAAACAGAACCACACAAAAAAATCAGATCAAAACTCAAAGTACAAGTATTTTTAAATTTTTTTCAAAAGTGGAAAAAATGAAGAAAAATCACAAAAAACATTGTTGAAATGTAGAAAACTGCATTTTTTGGAGAATCTGAGTTTGCAAATGGGCAAAGTGGATTTGGACAAGGTAGGAAATTAAATTCCACCCCAAATGCATATAAATAATAGTGATTCTGATAACCATAGCAAAAGTTATGGTCCTCTGAAGTTTAACTAAAAATCAATCCAATTTTTTTTTTAATCTCTCAACTCAGACCATACTAACTGCTCTAGCTATTTTTTTCTCATCAAGTTCAATGTCTTAGAAGTGGGGGGGGGGGGGAATTTCAAGTCAAAACAAGCACCGTAGCTACCAGAACAAAAATCTAGAAGTTAAATGCCAGAATCGGACACTATTCATGCACTATTCACTATTCTAGATGACATTATTCATGCGCGCCGCGACACTATTCACTACACTACACAGATAACACGCACACCACACGAAAACACACAGAAACATTACCACAATCAACATATACCAACTCAACCACACTTGAACTACACACACATACCAAAACACGGAACACAAACACACTGAAAATTTTACTTTGAACAAAAAGATTGGTCCCCGGCAACGGCGCCAAATTTGATAAAGGTTGTACCCCACCAAATTAAAACAAATTAAATGCAGTATATGAAAGTTGAACCAAGTCGTCTCCCAACGACCAATGTTCTTGTTCAAAGCTTCAATTTCCAGATCAACACACCAATACAACACAAGGGGGTTTGGCAGATTTACGAATGCAACACACAATTGAAAACTTAAATGCTGATGTGTAAAATCGATGTAAAAATAGCGTTGATTCCTTGCTTCAAATGAATGTAACATCCTTTTTTTTTAATAAACTGTATTATTTATTTTAAATAAAACACTTAGAAAATCTTCTATGTTTACTAATGTTTTGTATTTTATTATGATGTAGTTTAAACATTAAAAATATTATTAAATAGGTGTGTG
>Ga0214542_1010674_pt1 | contig 13217 bp, 4 predicted proteins | sample CNSS1metaG_FD_160096 | JGI IMG/M metagenome (GOLD analysis project Ga0214542, IMG submission 160096) | Root nodule microbial communities from cowpea collected in UCLA plant growth center, Los Angeles, California, USA - CNSS1 | ecosystem: Host-associated > Plants > Roots > Nodule | place: USA...
TTTATAAATATACTTTTATTTTGTTATTTTGTTTATTAAATTAATAACATTACAATATCATCAATTATTAATATAATTCAAAAAATGCGTACACACAGGCGCGATAGCGCCTGTGTTTACACTAGTTTTACTAATATAAATTCTTAAAAATTAAATTATGAAAGTTGTACTTAAAATAAACAAATGGATCAAGTATTTTATGTGTTGAATATATTATTAACAAATTAATTAAATAATTTATGAAAACTTAAAATAATTTAAAGATTCCTTATAAATTAGTTGTTTCTATGTAAAACAACACCATAATTTAAACATACATAAGGTTAATTAATTATTTATATATAAAAAACTAAATTAAAATATTCTATTTATTTAAAATACATAAATTTGATTTTAAATATTTAAATTAAAATTAATTTTATAATATTTAAATTAGTAATAATTTTAAAATATTTAAATTAGTAATAATTTTAAAATATTTAAATTAGTAATAATTTTAAAATATTTAAATTAAAAAAGTAGATTTTAAAATTAAAAATTATTTTAGTTTTTAATTTAGTATAATTTGAATTGAGAAGGAATATTTACAAATATCTATTATGGAGAACAAGCTACAATTTTATTACTTCACTATTTTCTCGCAAATTAGTGAGGAGTTAACTACCAAATATATGTTTTGGTAAATTTGTAGTTATTTTGCAATGAACTAACTACAATTTTATTCATTGCTACTTCTTCGTAAGTTAGTAAGTGATTAGCTATAAACAAATATATGTTCTAGTATATAACTAGTTATTTTGCTACGAATCAACTACAATTTTATCTCTTTACTCTTTCCTTGCAAATTAGCGAGAGATTAGTTACAAATATTTTCTCTCGCTAACTTCTCTAGCAAAATAGAAAATATCTTCTAGTGATTAAAATCATTAAAATGTGAAATTTAAGTGACTTAATCCATTAAAACAATATGTAATAAAAATGTTTAAATGTTCATGTAAAATAATAAATTTAAATTATTAAAATATTTTTCATTTCAAATCCAAAACATTTTAATACATTAAATATATTTTAATATATTAAAATAGAAGTAAAGATTTCGAACAAAGATACTTTTTTTAAAATAAATTGTTTTCTTTACCTATGTTAGATAAACATAAAGAAATTACCTAGTTGACATGATTTATCATTCTCATCTGACTATTTGGGCGCAAAGACACAGCTAGTCGAAGCATGCACACTCGACAACATCAGTCGAGCGGAAGCGAAAAGATAAGATCAGTAGTTAAAATAAAACAGATTAGTAATCAAGTTTCAAAAACTATAAATAGGATCCCAAGGTAAGTTGGTTATAACTTTTTACTTCGCATTTATTACAGTCTTAATTCCTAATCCCGAACGGGATTCAATTGACTTAAGCATCGAAGCCTAATTGATAGATACCCCAATCATCTAGACAATTGAACGAGAGGAAGAAAAAACACCGAACAAGAGAAGAGAGGTAGAACCAAATGACAAAAAAAAAAAAAAAAAATCAAGTGAGTATTTTAAGAGAGGTAGAAGCAAATGACAACAGAGAAAAAAACAATCAAGTGAGTATTTTAGTTAGGTGCTCAATTCCTATATCCAAAACAGACTTATCGAAAGCAACTTGAATGGTATCACTTTGTATTAATTTGTTTACGTGATAATGCATGTTATGGGGTATACAGTTAGAAGAAAAATATTAAAATGAAGATGATTTTATAATAAATTTTTACTTGGTCTCACCGAGGAGTATTCAGTCCAACAATTCAATAGCTCTTATGCCTTTTATTATCATGATCTTTTCTCTAATTCAACAAATGAACACAAAATTAGTGGTCTTTTGAGATTGGTGATTTTTCAACTAATCAAGATTGTTGTAGATTTGGTACTAATCACACAATTAATTTTTATTTCAAAATTTGTGGATATTCATTTGGAAACAAAAAAAAAAATATTATATTTATTTAATAATAAATAAAATATATATAATATATATATATATATATATATATATATATATATATATAATTCTTGGTGACTTTTTGAATTTTTTGAAGCATGTGAAGAGAACTTGTAACTGTTCCAGACATGGCCACGTGCCACTTCATATTGGTGATCATGGAAGAAACAAGGGAATGCAAAATCTAATTGGAGAGCAAAAGTAAAGTAATAATAACTAAATTTAGGTTTCCCAAAATGAACCATGAACTAATAATTGTTGGTGTATTTAGACTGACTCCACAAATACTTTTATATATTCTCCTTGTGTAGGTTGTGTTCCTCTCTTTCCATTAATACATGAGTTTAGTGATCACAAATAATTTTTAATAACCAATTTAAAAATTAATTATATATTTTTTATAATAATTACTATCTTAGTAATAATAATTTTTCATTTTATAAATTAATATTTAAATTTTATAGTAACTAATAATTTTTTAGCACTAAAAATATTATCAATTGAAGGATTTTCTTATAATAAAATAAAACTTCAATTTACATTTAATTTCAAACATTTTTTCATATTAGTATAATTTCCCTTGAATAAAACTATTTAATAATAATATATAATTATATTTAAAAGAATTTAAATAGATTAAAGGAATGAAAATGATAATATTATTCATGAAGGACAAATTTTTTGTATATCAAAACAAAAGGCAAATCAACCCATTATAAAAAATAAAAGTCATCTAAATCTTTATCTTACTTTCAGTTGATATAGTTAAAATTATAATATTTGAAATATTGTGTCTTGTGATATGCATTAAGTTTGTTATATTCTTGTATTGAAAGGTAGTTTTATAAATTAAGGATTCGTTCAGACAAACTTTTTGAAAAAAAAAATAAAAAGATGTCCTAACCGTATCCGAGTACACAGCCTCCAGAAAATACGATGGTCGCCTACCACGCAAGGACGCCTCCATCTGGAGCCACATGACCCCCAGAAGACACGATGGCCGCCTACCACACAAGGACGCCTCCATCTGGACCACACGGCCCCTAGAAGACACGATGGCCGCCTACCACGCAAGGACACCTCCACATGGAGAACACGACCCTCAACCACCCCTCTTACGAAAACACCTTCTTCTGGACAACACAACTTACAACCAAACCCCATGGCTGCTTACCCTGCGAAAGGCACCCCTCCGAAGGAAGACCACCCTCGACGCATCTCATGGTCGAATACCGGGCACCGTCAACACTCAAAGGACCCCCTGGTAAATTCCCTCCTTAACACTGGACCCTAAAATAACCAGAAGAGAAATATTGGGCCCAAAGGCCCATCGCAGATAGGACCCACAGGTAAAAAGGTATAAATAGCACATTGTTCTATGCATTGATTACGCATTAAATTATTCTCTGAAACCCTGACATCACTGGTGTTGACTTAGACATCAGAGTGTCTTTTGCAAGTATCCTGCGCCACCCACAACGCCCCCTTGGAAACAAGAGAAGATCGATCAGAAGTTAGACGCCCAAGACCCTTAACCGATTTGTGGATTACATACCTCGGTTCTGTAAGAACAAAAGACAATGAAACTAATTTTTCTATAAATTAAAATAAGTTTCTAATTTATACACAAAAATAAATTTATTTATTTTATAATTTCTTATAAAAAGATATCTATAGACTATCGTTAACCTCTACCTTTCAAGGAGGTGTGTGATTGGATGTAATGGATTAGTGACTTGTGTTGAAACTTTTAATACATATTTAATTTAACATAAGTTCACTTTTATAATTTATTTTATCTATTAAATGAAAATATTTCTTCATGGATCATGAAATTCAAGAATGAGTATTTCCTACGTTGGACTAAGACTCACATGATTGTGGAAGCCTTTGTCTACACGTTAAACTCCTCAAATTGACAATACTACAATAGCATTAATAATATTAACAATGACAAGCAAAGAAAAAATTGTTCCATCCGCATTATTTCTCATTCTTTTTTTATTATGAAACATATCTATCATTACTATTTTCCTTTCATTTGTTTTACTTTTTGTTACTTCTCCTATATATAGTAATAATTACTCCAATTTTGTATTCTCTTCCACACAACATATACGACTGTATATTGCTTCTCTCTAACTATTTTTCTTCAAATTATATATTACATATATTAAACATAAAACAAAAAACAATACATATTTGTTCACAGCTAAAGATATAAATTTAGTAATTATGATTATAGGTTAAATAAAATCAAATATAGTATTTGAATAAAAAGACTACAACATTTTCAAACTTTAATGATAAATTTGTAGTTTTAATATAGATTTCTTTTAATGATAAATTATTATATATAAGTGTGTTCGTCTGGGCGATCGCACAATATATTTTTTGTTTGTTTAGACTAATTTAATTATTTTCATTAAAGAGTTTTTAGTTGAAACTGGTTGTATAAGATACTATTTGAATTATTTGGATATGGACATGGAAAATTATGATAGATTTTAATAAAATATGTTTCAATATAAACTATTAAAAATATGTAAAGTTGATGAATCATTATTTGATTTAAGAAAAATGATATGTATTATTTTTTTATTTTAAAATCTTTTGATATAACTACTAGATTAAGAGGAAATTCTTCTCATAATTCTTTAGTATGATTGTGTTCTTTTGGAGGTGATTACTATTTATAAGATATAGGAAGCGATGATTTAGAGAATATTTTGTGTTTTTTTGTGTGGAATTGGAAGCAAGGGAAAACGTTCATTTGCGAGATGGGTATCCATTTTGCATCCCTCTAGTCATAAGAGATTTGAGAGTGATTTGAAGTACTTTACTATTATACCCTCGTTTGAGGAGAGGTATGGTGAAGCACATAGACACCAACGACGCAACGCGGAGGGGAGAACAAATCTATACTATTTGGATATGGATATGTTGCAGTTTGAACTGAATATGATTTTAAGAAGAAAATTGTAATCAGATTTATTTTTGGAGAGGAAAATCAGAACATGATAAGAAACAAATGGATTCGATTATGTTTTACTTAGATGCATTTGAACTTGACTAGCCTTGCATACATGTTTTGTTTAAGTGATTAGCTTTTCATGCAACCCAATCCCTTTTTTCTATATTATTTAAAATTAAAATATTTAAATTTTCAAATCAAATATATTTTAATATTTCTTTTTTTCAATTAATAAATATTATTAATAATTTTATTCATGATAAAATAAAATATCAAAAATTAATTACAACTTATCTAAATATCATTTTATATTACTTTCAACACTAAGGACAATCAGGTAATATGACTTTTTCATCTATTAAATTTAATTTTTTTATTAGTCACATCATTCAAATCTTTTACAAAATTTCATAATAGTTACTCTCAACTCTACTCCACTATCATCCTAAATCCCTTAAAAAGAATATGATAAATTCCACCCTCAAATAAACTTAAATCAATTCTCTCCCTCTCTCTCAAATCATTTTTTACAAGAGAACACACCTTATATCTTAAATGTTGGCTAGACTAGGGTGAACAATGATGAATAATGATAATACAGTTTGTGAAAATTATAGTCTTGAGACTTGTGCTGACTTTCTAGAAGTAATATGAGTGAATATATTAGTAGTTTTTTTTTGTTGCTTTTTTATGCAAAATCTTTATATACTAAAATTATTAGAATTATTGCAATTAAATATTCTCAAGAGAGTCAATCTAGACGTGTGTGGTTAAAAGTGATTATAGATTGTTATGTAAGATTTTCTTAATTCTCATATTGTTGCTTGATTTCCCTGAGGGAAATAGAGAAAATGCTTGAAGATTTGTAAAATAATTGAGTTTCTCATTTTTAAAGGAAGAAAACCAAGAAAACCATTGTAAATAAGTTTACTTTTTTAGGATTAGAAAATAAAATTCATTATAAATGATATGATATTATGTCATTTAGGATTGTATTTCATTTTTCTCATAATAGATATAAACTTTTTATATTCGAAGTTGTTCAGTTTCTTTTGAATAAAGTTTTGTTATATATTTTTTCAACATAACATTGCTTTGATCTTCATGGTTTTTGTTATGATTTGTCTCTTTTAAAAATATGTTTCATGTAATAACAAGTGCTTAATGTGTTTTGAGATATCAATCTAATCTAACTTAGATGAAATTGATATCATGGTACCTAAGATAACTATAAGAAAAAAATATTTTATTCAAAATGACCAAAAATAAACTTAACATTAAACTCAAATTTATTTTTTTCTTAATCTTTCTAAATACGATTAGATTTTGAAACCATGATGTTTGAAAGGAATACTAATTAATGATATTTCCGAGAAAATAACCAACACTCCCCAAAATCAATCTTTTGTAAACCAACCATCACATGGATAAAAAGTTTCCAATTAAAAAATTTCACGGGTCAAAAAGTCCACAAAAGCTCTTATGGTCAGGTCAACTCATGAGCTTCTTTTTTAAACATGAAAAATATATTATTTTTCAAATATAGCATTAAGCTTTTAATTTAGGTCATCCTTGTGGGTCTGGTCCTACTCGGTCGTCGGCACAGGTCGGCCTGTTTCAACTGTCGGTGTAGGCTTGGCCCATCTTGGTCGTGGGCCTGGATTGACTCGTCTCAGTCGTTGACCTGGGTCGGATCGTCTCAACCATCACTCCGACCTAGCCTTTCTCGACCGTCTGTCCAAACTGTTAATGTTCGTCGCGGCCATTGACCCGAGATGACCCATATCAGCCTTCGGTCTGGACTGACCCTTCTCAGTCTTTGGTTTAGTTTAGCATGATCGTCAGTCTCGATCTGAAATTGTTTGATTTCATCTGACTTAAACTCAAAATATTATTTTTAAAAATTAATTAAATTATTTTAGTGGAGCAAACCCATCTTAACCTTAATCCTAAAACACTTAAGAGAAAACTATGAAAATTATAACATTTTTTAGCCTTCTCATTTGAAGAGCCCCTCAAAAGAAACTTAACAAGAAATTAACTGGGACTCACTCATGAATCATTGAGGGTAACACATGCATGCCGCAGCAATCCAAGACAAAAGATATAAAAAGTAGCATGCATGCAGAGACAGTTTCTCTCAATCAGACCAAAATTTGCAGCCTTAAAAATTGTATTGTGTGATAATTTTCCTACTGTTTTTCCACAAACTGCGAAATCTTTCTTATTTTGTTCCTTGTCTGGTCCCCTGCATTAATTCCAAAGATGCTGCACCACCAATTTTTGTATATAGCCACAACTTTTATTATCTTATTATTATTATTATTATTATTAAATGATGGATAATTATCCACCGAAAGAAAGTGACATCTTTTGTTCTTGTCGCCATTTTTTCTCCCATAAATATGTGGTGAGATGTCACCTCTTGAAATAACAAATTAACATGCCAATGTGGAAAAAGTAAAACCAAACTTCTGATTTTTTATTTTTCCGGAGACATGTGGTGTGAATGTTTGAATATGATGAGAAGCTTCATAAGCTAATAATAACTTAGTTTTTATAGTCCAAATAATAGTTGTGTTGTGAGTGAAAAAAAAAATCTGGTTTCGTTATCATCTATCTCTCTCTTTATATATATAAGAAAAATAAATTTGCATTTAAATTTTGAGTTAGCTTTTAAATTTTTCAATGATTGTAATGGGAAAATGTGTTGCATTTTTGTTAAAGTTCTTCAAGTTATTACTGAATCCACCAAGTCAAGGGATGGATTAAATTCACTGATGATTTCTTTTAGTTAAATACTATTTTATATAAACAAAAATTATTATCAAACTTATGAGTTTCTTGTTATTTTGTTGTTTTACTTGTTATGTTATTTATAGAAATTATAATAATTTAATTTAGTCGGTAATATTTATTAATAGGTTTTTCTTAATAAATCTTTGGAGTGATCGATGATTTTAATGTGCAATGGATTGTGACATTACTAGGAAAAAAATGCAGATTAACGACCAAAATTAACGGAAAATTTATTGTCGGTGGCAAAATTGCGATTGAATTTGTCACGGATACCAATATTCACCAAATATATAAAATAGTGACTACTTTTGTTATTGAATTGTTGGGTCGTAAAATATTAGGTAGCGAAATCAATCACGATTACAATTATTTCTTAATATACTTTTTTTCATAAATTTTAGTAACCGAATTGAATAGTATTTTTCATTCAACAACCAAATTTGATTTTGTTGCTAAACAAGTTCATGATGTTAAAATATAGTGACTTGTTTTCTTATAGTAGAGAAGAACTATTAGCTTTTTCGCCTCGTGAGTCTTTGAACATATTGTAAATTACATTTATTTATTTTTCTTTTTTAGTTACGATTTCCTTGAATTATGGAATTGATTTAAGATTAAGATTATTAAATTGCCTCCAAATCGTGTGATTTGACGTAAGGAATTGATTTTAGTTTAGGCATACAATTGTTTTAGACATTTTTTTTTTGACATTCTATTCCAATTATATTGTTTGGGGCTTAGTATTTACATTTGAATCGGAAATCCAGATCTAGTTCCATGGTGATAGACACTGTTAAAAAATTCCATATCACATAAGATTTTTTTTGTAAATTTATTAAAAACTTTGTAAGAAAATATTTTTTTCTACTATATTTTTCAAAATCTTAATTGACAGATAATTTTTTCATGGATAATTATTTCCTAAAAAATTATAAAATTCGTTCAAAATTTGTTATAAAAAATGTTTTATACAAAATGTAAAATAATTAGCAGTAATTTCATGAAAAAAAAATTCTTAACAAAAATATAAGTATTTTTAAAAGAAATTAAAACAAAATTGACAGAAAATATGAATTTTTTAGTAATGAAAAAACTAGTATGACCTATATTTAATTATTTGCTTAATTATTTCACAATATGGTCAAGCATAAAAATACTAAAGAAAATTATTGAATAATGATCAATTTTAGTACAAAATTATTAGTCATTATAATGGTCAACTTAAATGTTAATTATATATTAATTATTTTTTTGTAACTAAAATAGTTTCAAAAAACTATAATTGATCTATAAATTGATAACTAAAATAGTTTCTACTATGAATTAGTCTTAAAATTTATGACTAATAATTTTTATCAAAGTTTTGACTACCAAAATATTAGTCTTTAATTAGAAAATTAATTTCTAAATATATTTTTTATCACTACAATTAATGATTATTTAAGAGTTTTATTATAGTGAAATTAAAAGTTAAAATCAATATTCCAGTTATTTGGTGATGAAAAATATTTCATTTATTTGAATTTATTTTATATAAAATATTACGTTTTAACTCTATGATTGATAATGACATGAATTTAGTTTGAGGTATAAATGAGAAAGAACACGTGTATTGACATTTAATAAAATGTTTAAATGGTCAAAAATGTTAGTTAACCCTAAGACAGTCAATCTCAAGTGATGAATCAAACCAAGAAAAATGTATTAGACAATTCAAAAAGTAAAAAGTAGAATTATGAACTTTTAGTAAAGGAATATTAGAAATGAAACTAATAGGAAGTTACTTATTCTCGCAAGGAGTTTATAAAATAAAAATTGTTCCATTTATTTATCTTTAGTCAATCCAACACACATCTCACACAAACATATACACATCTCCTTATGGAATTATATATTTGTGGGTGATTCAATAACAACACAATAATGACACAATAAATTTCGTTGTGATAAATTTTAATATCGGAATTTAAGTCAAATTAATGTAAGAATTATTTCTATTTATATATTATAAATTCATATTTATCTTTAGGTGATAAATAATCTCCAATACAAAGCTAACAAAAAAAATGTATAATTAATGACTAATCATAACAAAAAAAAGAAGATAAAACTAGAAATTCAACAACAAAACGAGAATATACAACTTGTTTTACAATATTTTACTATCTAAGTTTTAATTATGATATCCAATTATAGACGGTACTAATAATCACGATGATGTTATAATCCTAATCATGATGATGATGTAGAATTGATTAATTTCATGAGATTCTAAACACAAATTATCTTGCATGTTTATGTCGATGTTATTGTGTTTGTTTATATATGAATAATTATTTATCAATTATGATATGCGTTTATGTTTGAAACTTTTAATTAGTGGCATTGCTAAACTTTATGTAATTTTTATTCGTACTTTACAAGTTGTGAATATTCACTTTTGTCATATATTTTGCTTTTTTATCTTTATTAAAGTTGTAAATACAAATTTTATATATTTTGTTTGTTTACTTATAATCTCAAAATGTGTTAATTACAGAAAACTAAATTAGAGAACTAAATTTATTTTAGTAACATAAAATTTCCGTCACTATTGAGTTAACGATAACTTTTTAGTAACTAAAAATGATGAACTTTTTTTTTCTTGAAATTAGAGTTTAGTTTTTTTTCCTTTTATACTTATTTCTCGTTAGCAACTATAAAATTATATTTCATTACTTAGTTAAATATACGACCATTGATAACATTTAATTTTATTCAATTTAAATGTATATATGTAAGTGAATTACAAATCAAATATTTTTGTTGTTAAATTTTCATAAGACAAAAATAAACGGTGAAATAACCAACACACGAATAAATTTCTTGGTCATAAAATTAATTAGTGACTGTTTATGAAATACAGTGCACTAAATGACAATATTCTAATATTATAATGGGAATATATTCAACATATTGGTTTAACTTTCAAATAAAATAAATTTTAAATTAAGTTTGATAGGTAATGACATATATTAGCTGGAATTTATATATGCTGAAAAGAAAAGAAAATATATAGTCTTGTAGCATTAATGAAGATAACATTTGATTCAACAAAGATTGCATGCTATAATGTAACAAATATCTTAGTATGCACAATTTCAATGAGTTCATAAAAATATCTTAGCAAATTCAAAGCACAAATACTTCTCAACACTGTTACTTGAAGGTTTCTTGAGTGTCAACCAAAAAATTATTATTCAAACTTTGATGTCAGATACTATGATTGATTTAATACATAATTGAATGAAAGTTAAGTAAACCTAAGTCTGATTAAGAATTATTTATATCAACGAATAAAAATACTTTTACTCTATAGACAATATCTTTCCTCTTTATTATTTAATTCATTAATTTTTTTTACTATTATAAACTTAAATTCGTAAAAATAGTTTTTTAAATTTAAACCCAAACATGCATATTCTCTATGGTTGGGGAATGAAAATACGTTTCATCGCACATTTGGGTGGTGAAAGCATGTTTTGGGCTTGGACAACAACTGGGCCTTTCTCATTGAAGATGACGTCATAAACTTAAAACTAAAAAACATAAGAAAATTAAAATATGAAGTATTTTTTAATTTAGTCTTTAAATATTTAGATGACAGAGACCAAACCAAATTAAGATGATGTGTATACAAAACTAAAAGAGATTAAAATGATATACGTAAAAAAAATATTTAAAAGATAAAATTAATTTATATGTAAGTTAAATATATCTCCTTATAAGAAGATATAGGAGAATTTTCATTTTTTAATCATGAACCTAACTTTGTGGTCTATCTTCTTATTACATATAAGTTTTCTTTTATAAATAACCTTTTACATTTGACTATTACATTAATAAGATACCTTTGTTTTTCACAAATTGGAAATTTTTCAAAGGTCACGGTTGAACGTTGGTTCTAACAATTGGAACCACTTAATGGAAATTATTGTTGGATACATATATGTTAAATTTAAAATAAAACTCATGTTTTATAAATCCATACATACCTAATTGCATTATTTTTCATGAGAATCATTATATTTAGGGTTTAAACTTTCAATTGGTCATTGTTTTTGTTTGAAAATTTTAATTAGTTAATCAAATTTTTTTTAGTCTCAATTTCATCCTCATCTTTTAAAATGTGTTGCAATTTGGTTCTTCTGGTTAGTATACTATCAAGGACGTTAATTGATTAGTCACTTGTCAGTTTGTGTGTTTTTTTTAATAATTGTCATGTGTCAAATGAAGGATCATGTTATATGACAAAGATAGTATGACGTGACAATGTCACTTGGCATTATTAGGACAAATGCCATGTGAAAACTTTTAACTTAGTTTCTATATTTGTTATTTTGTCTCTTTTTTTAAACTAGAACAATTTCATCCTTTTCAAATTAAGACCAATTATAACTTTTATATAAATGTTATAATGATATTTTTATTAAAATTGATATTTTTAATGAAATTAAGTTTATTTAAATTTATATTTTACATTGAACTTTATTTAAATTTTGTTTTAAAATTTTAAATAAATATATTTATTTTAAATTGTTATAAAAACATTTTAAAATTTTACATTTGAATTTATAAAGTTGTTATATTTAAACCAACTCTTAACATTTGTATAAAAATTATTGATATATAAATATTTCAAACAAAATTTAAATAAATTTCAATATAAAATCTAAATTTAAATAACTTAATATTGTTAAAAATATCAATTTTAATAAAAATATCATTATAACATTTATAAAAAAATATAATTGGTCTTAATTTGAAAAGGATGAAATTGTTCTAGTTTAAAAAAAATAGAACTAAAAATAATTGGTCTTAATAAAAATATCAATTTAAACTTAATATTCAAGATTGATTATGCTATATGAGAGAGTCTAAAATTGATGATTTATGTTATGTTTTTTTAATGTTATCTGTTGTGACTTTTCAAATTAGTTGAGAGGTTTTCACGATAAAAATTATGTCAATTTTTACCTCTTTCAATCCTAATTTTAGTTTTAATATATTATTTGTGAAGATTTTGGTTTAAGGTCAGCACAACTTTTGTACTTTCGTTTGTAATATATAATAATATATAAAGTGATTTTTTTTTTATTCATATTTTAAAAATATTAATTTTATTTTTTAAAATATAATTATTTATTAAATTTTAAAAATTGATTGTTATTTTTACAAATTTTTTTTATTTATCAATAATTATCTTTTAAAATTTTTAATTTATTTTACTTTATTTTTAATAAATATAATTTTATTTTATATATTAACTTAACAATATTATATTATGATCTATTAATATAATATTATACTTATTTAATATATATATATATATATATATATATATATATATATATATATATATATATATATATATATATATATATATATATATATATGTGTGTGTGTGTGTGTGAGACAGTG
>Ga0214542_1010676_pt1 | contig 13214 bp, 3 predicted proteins | sample CNSS1metaG_FD_160096 | JGI IMG/M metagenome (GOLD analysis project Ga0214542, IMG submission 160096) | Root nodule microbial communities from cowpea collected in UCLA plant growth center, Los Angeles, California, USA - CNSS1 | ecosystem: Host-associated > Plants > Roots > Nodule | place: USA...
AAAAAAACCTATAGGAAGAAAAAAAAAAAAAAAAAAAAAAAAAAGTCATGAGATCCCAGATGGGCTATTGATGATTATCAGAGGAGTTAAATATGAAAAGAGAAAATAAACATGAATACATACAAATACACACATACTCCACTGTATATGGGCATATATAAGTCACCGGTAAGAAGCGTACGACTGTACGTGGCTGTACATAACTCTAAATTAAAGAGGTTTGTTAAATTTTCATGTATCAGGTATGACAAGATTGTAATAAATTACCTTTTACTGAGGAATAGTCATTTGACGATTGGCCACTCTCATCAGACACGCAGAGGAAAACTGAATTGTTCACAAGATTACCTAATGCAACCAAAATTCCAAGACAAAATTGTGCAAGCAAAAAAAATCCAGGTATTGGATAGTGCCATAGTCCTACCATCTCCCAAATTTTCATGTCCTGTACATATGTATGAAAACATTTACAAAAAGTTGAAAGTACGTTCACTCAAAAATTGTCACTCTAAATGATTACCCGTCCAAGTTTCCAGTTCAGAAATGTGAATGCCACATTAAAAATATAGGTGCTAACAGCCCACAAGAGAATGAAGACAAGAAGCAGTCCATTCAATCTATGCAGACGAAATAAGGAAGGAAAGGCATAAATAACGTATCCGACATAAGCAAGTAGCCCAAATGCACATAAGCTTGCAAAATTGAAGCTCCAAAAGGAAAGGGCAAACAAGGAGACCTGCAAAATAAAATTAAACAAGGGAATCAATAAACAAATCATTTGGTATTAAGCAAACTAAATGCGTATGAAATAAGATATAAGTAGTTGCAAATGCATCAGAAGAGATCACAACGAATCCTATACCCATTGGACACATACAATGAGTACGATAGTACCCATATTCATTTGCCCAATGTATGTGTGTGGGAAGGGAGGGCGTATCTAATGAAAGTGAGGAAAAATGAATTAATCTTGGTCATCCATACCATTTATAAATGGTCATGGTTGTTTCAATTAGTTCTAATCTTAAATATCCATTGAATTATATGGTCGAAATATACACACAGATAGAGAAGTAGTATTATCAAATAACTTTGCTATAAGTTACACCAACTATGACACTAAGCAATAACCTCTTATTGGATAATTTTATCTAAAAGTATGTACTTAAAGTAAAAGTTTCTAATCACACATATACACACACATTAAAATAAAGAGGATCAAATGACACTAATACATGTTACACCAAGTATTACAATAAACAATAACTTCTTATTTGATAATTTTATCTAAAAATATAACTTGGGATAGGAAGTTCTAATCACTAATTGTTCAATATTCCATTAATATAGGTTTATTTGCACATTTTACCGCTCAACTGTCCATTTCCATTATTTTACCATCAACTGCCAATAGAAAACTGGTAACATGACAATTTTATAGATGATGTGAAATACTTTAATGTGGCAATGGTGCACCGATATGCAATCAAAGTTAAAAGAAGTCCAAAGTTTTGAAATTAAGGTAGTAAATGTGCAAAATTTTGAAATTTAAGTGATAAAATGTGCAACATTTTAAGAAGATTCCAAATATCAAAAAACCGTTTCTGATACTATTCATAGAGGAGCAATTGCTCTTAAATAGAAATACACAGACATAAAACTCAAAATTCTAATTTATGATGGATATAATCTATCCCTACAGTTCAAAATCAACAATCATGGTTGGAAGGAAACGAACGACCATTTTGCCTCTCCTTTTGCTCAGATTCACACAAAAGAAATGCAGATTTAGGGGTTCTCATCAAACCAGGTCACATGACCCAACCCTTTTCGGTGGGTGACCCAGGCACAATTCCACCCACAACTCAGTGCTCTACATCAAACCAAAAATTGTGATTCACGCGATTCTAAAAGCATTTTGAACAATAAAAAACCAATTTAGGAGCAAAAACAAGTGTTGCAATGAATTATATCACATCGATAGAGGATTGTATCTTATTATTGTACAATATGAATAGTGTATCATAACATACAAATCATGTATCTTACAATAATTACGAACATCGTTCCTAATATATACTGTGACAACATCAGTACAGTTTCTCTCTCTCATAATTCCATTCTTCAAGCTCTAACCAAGCATGTGGAGCTGAATGTATTCTTCCTTCGCAAGAGAGTCCTTAACAACATTTTAAAAGTCATGTATATACCTTCTGATCAACAATATGTCGATGTCCTCACCAAGTCACATGCTTCCAGTTTATGAGAGACAAGAAAGTGACTTCTAGAGTGCCACCTTCAGCTTGAGGGGTATTGATGTAAGTTCATGTTATAGTTTGAATTCTAAGACAAGAAACTAAACCAAGTAAAAGAAAGAAGGTGAAGAACTTCCCTCCTAAAGTTTATTTTCCCTAAGCATTTGCCTCCAACCTTGGTAGTTAGGGGCTCTTCAGGTATGTTAGAAAACAAAGTCGTTAAAGTTGTGGGTACAACATTCTCTGTATGCTTGCTATTTGTATTTCTTAGACAGTAAGTTATATTAGTAGTTGATGTTTGTTGGTTAGAGTCCAGATATATTGAATCTAGACAATCTTATTTTCTATAAATACCTTTTTGCTCTTCTATGGTTTAATAAATAAAGCATTACAGATTCAGTTTACTTTTCTCTCAGTTTATCTTTTCTTTAGAACCTTCAGAATTTTAACATATGGACAGGGTGGATGATGGATGATGGATAAATGGATTGCATTATCGCCACTAATAAATATATGCAAAAAATGTCATCATTTGGCATCTTATTGTGTTGCGTTTAACTTTAGAAGAATGATTTTGTATGTAATATTGTGTCTTGTTTGGTGTATTTTTAATGAATGCTCTTTATTTTATAATAATACACAGATGTTTTATTAGTTCATCAGTAAAGGATTAAGGGAAATCATATTTCAATTAACTAAAATTCAAGTAAGGAGGAAGATGTGGTGATCTAAGCACCTAGAGGGCACAAGAATGGGGATTAACATTGTTACCCATGTCAGTATGCCAAGATCCTAATCCTAAACGAGATTATTTACCTAACATAAAGAGTGCACACACAGGTATATGAATGAAATTTTCTATTAAAAGTTAACTTAAAATAGGCTATAAAAGTACACCGATGGAGGAAAGATTATAACAAAAGACAGTCACAACTCCAAGATCATTCATCATTAATAGCAGATTACAACATGTTTTAAGAATATATACCGGGAAACCATACGTGAAAAAGTTGATACTGAAAGTTCGAAAAACAGCTCCTCTGAGTAAAACATTTGTGTGTCTCACACCAGATCTGCACATTTAATAAAGGTACTCAGCAAGGTTTAAAGCCAAAAGCCACATTCCCCAAAAAACCCGGAAACAAAAAGTGAGATGTAAATGTAAAACAATAATATCATTCAATTAAAATAAGCAAAATTGACACACTAGTCACCAGTGAACAAATATCTCAACCTCATTTCTCAGAAGGTTAGTCTTAGATAAAACTTCCATGTAGAAATTAAAAAAAAAAAAAAAAAAAAAAAAAAAAAAAAAAAAAACAGATAGTAAATCAAACATTGCCCATATTGAAAACGTAAAACAAACAAGAGTCATGTCATAGACTAGAGCATGAGTTAATTACACAAGGCTTAAGCCTTATCCTACTAGGCTATATTTGTTACATGGATCAGACGGTGATATGGGAATGAATTAAAGGCTGAATCATTAGAGATATCATTCACATGTAGACTTTAAAAATAGACATAAAATCTAAAGAAGAAACAATGGAATAGGGAGAATGAGATGAACAGTCATAATTCAGAGAGAGAGAAAAAAAAACATATAAAAAGAATTAGGGTTACAAGATGACCAAACCCCTGTCCAAATGGCAAATGGGGGGGAAATTAGCTGTTGATGGAGTCATTTGGAGCAGAAGATGATGTTGAAGGTAGGTTAATAGATGGTAAATAGGTGGTCTCAATGAAGCTAAAATCAACACAGACAAGATACCATTGAAGACAAAAGTAATGATAACCTTTTGAAAAAACAGCATATCCAAGGAAGAGGCAATTGAAAAACTCGGTAGAAAGTGTCTTTGTTTAGAATGAGATCATGGACGAAATAGGTAGAACCAAATCCATGAAGAGAAATAGTGTACAAAGCCTACTGAAGGTACAAGAGGAAGTAAGGAACTTGATTGTCAATAACAAACAAAGGCATGCAATTGATTAAATAGCATGTTGTAAGAAATGCATCATCCCAGAAGTGAAGAGGGACATTATAGTAAAAGTATGAGCTGTTTCAACAAGGTGAAATTCCTTTTTTTTTCTTTTAAACAACACTGCTTTATTGTGGTATGTGCGGAATGTTACATGAAAAACTCCCTCCTTTTAACTCATTACCAAGCTTTGTGAAAATATTTCTATTGTCTGATTTCATTAAAGTATAGTTCTTTTTGTGCACAATAAACAGTAAGGCTGGGCTTCGATTAATGAAAAAAGAAGGAATGGCCTTAGAGCTACAGTTTAGATTGTATTAAGTGTATGTAGGATGGAATGAAATGAAACCTAATAAAATCTATACCATTTCATTTCATCCAACATATTCATTTTCCTCCTCCAACCCCTAAAAAACAAGATGGGGTCATCTTATTCTATCCTAATTAGAAAAATAGAATGGAAATTTTCCTTCAATATAAACTCATTTACAGGTGCTAGAACATATACTTGAAAAGATATCACATAAAGCAAATTAGAAAACTATATTCATTTCCTTTTGAATACCTTGACTCACGAATGAAAAATGAATGCTTAGAGGGAAGCAATTGCTCAGTCAGACCACAGTCTGTTCTGGAAATAATAAAACCCATCTCCTCCAAATCAGATTTAATAAAAGACAGCTGCACCACAAGAAAGAATGTTAGTTGAAGCAAGAGTAAAGTGAATCAGTGAACACAAATAATAAGGGAAAAAGAACTTTACTGTCATATATCATTATATTTTGTATAAAATAGATATGTTAAATTGTAATTATGGTCCGCTTTAAGGTTTCATTTGTGATTTTAGTTTATTATTTTTTTTTCTACAATTGTAGTCTCTATATTTCAAAAGATCCCTATTCTGATCCAAATTCATTTTTATGTACGTTTTATTTCTTTTATTTTTTACAATTTGATTGATTAAGTTATTTTTAATGGCATTTTAAATGAATATGTTGGGTTTATGTGCGTAAAGACGCTAGTTAAAAAGTATATTCTTCAGTTTGCAACATGAAATATTGGTACTTTGATAATTCTATGGAGGACGAGGAGGAGGGGTAGAGGAGTAAAACAACCATACAGGATGAAAGTGAAAAGGAATAGATGTAGGCTCTAATAATTTTTCAGGAATTTTAGACCAAGCTTCTAATAAATTTTTATTTTCAGCTACATGTAGGCTCTACTACATTAAGAATAAAATATATCACAAGTAAAGTGGTTTATGTGAGAGTGGACCTACTTTACCTAAATATTAAAATAAGCCCGAATGTGCTAAACTAGTCTTTTCCAATCATATTCAGTACTAAAAAAAATAATGAAACAGATACATACCATTGTATAGTAAAACAACAGAGAAATGCAGGAACAAACTTGAGGCCACTCAGAATTGCAAGATATTTTGTACAGACCAATTAAATCAGCCATCCAATGAATCATACCAGGAAGTTCCATGGGAAGCTGATATATGTAAAGCAGGAATATATTAAAACCTGCGTACAGCTGAAGAAGCCTCCACCACCTTTAGAACCAATAGCACAGACATAAGCCTGTAAGACACTGAAAGTGCCAAATACCCTAAAGAGATTATGAAAGCGCATAAAGGAAAAATCAGATAAAAATCACCTGAAAAGCCCAAGAAAATTGCTTGTCAGAGACCAATCCACTAGACCAACACAACTACCAACGAAAAAAGGTAGAGATGCCCATGAAGGATGGCTAATTCCAACAACCAGCTGAATGGCAGGCAACAGCAAGCAAGATGCCACCCGAAGGTGAGAACCTTCAATACACAAAACAGAGTACCAATGACATTATTTGCAACAATATGTGGTTGCTAGAATGACAGCTATAAATAAACATACTGTTCATAAAATATTGAGGGGTTAAAATGGTTCAGAAAAACAAAACAAAAATAGACACGCTAAAAATGAGACGACTACCGAAGTTTTAAGGAACTAAACATATGTGAGTGGTTAAGTAATGATAATACCACTATGGCTCTGAATGGTAAACTAGAGTTGTCCAGGAAAGCTTTAGAGCCTCATGGTTTCCATTTAAGTAAAACAGAGTATATGGAACCTAGTTTAACCAAACACACACTAGCATTGTATTAGAGGTAAAAAATGGAGATTATAGCAAACCAAAAGTCACACTACAGCATCTAAATAATCCAAAATATTCGAGAATGGAGGAATGTATTTTGCGTTACTTGTTATTGATCAAAATAAGTCTCTCAAACTAAAAAAAGGTAAATCTTATCACAGCCATATAGGGGTGTCAAAGTGAGCCAACCCGCCTCATACGGGTTGGCTCACCACAGATTGAGCTAAAAAAGGACCAGTTCAACCCAGCTCCATTTTTTGATAAGTCAGAAATTTTGCAACCTGGCCCAACCCACGGGTTAGTGGATTGGCTCACTTACAAATGTTTTTTTGCAATTTATTTTATATATTTATTGCATTACAATGAGAGTGAATTGACTTAATTTATTTTTTATATAGTGGAATCAAAGTGTTCACCTAATTCTCGAAATATTATTATAAAAATAATAGTTAAAGATTAAAGTATCAAAGTATATAACATGACAAAAAAATTAATTAAACATTCAAACTATTCAAATATTATTGAGCAACATTCTACATTTAAAAATATGAAATTATGAACCTATATAATTAGAAGTACTAAATAATTATAACAAAAAAATTATAAAAAAAAATTGTAAAAAAATGTTGGTGGGTTAAGTGGGTCAATTCACCTTCAACCCAACTCGAACCTGCTTAACCCATCAGTTAAGTGGGTTGGACTCAGTTCAAACCACTTTTGGAAAAACTGAATTTTTTTTCAACCCAACTAGACTCAAACCTGTGGTGAGCTGGATTGGCTCACGGGTTGGAACATCTCTACAGCCATGCAACAAGCCATGCTTCATGGTAACAAGTTTTTAGACATCAACCACATAAGCTAAATGTTGAGAAAATGAGAATGTTGGGTTGAATGAGTGGATATAATAACTTCAAGTGGGAGTCGTGCTAATAGGAAAATAAGGTTCAACAACAAACAATGGTTTGGCCATGGATAAAAAAATAACAAAAGAAAACACTAATGATGGTTGATCAAATACATAATATCCTAATAATGCAAGCCAGGACAAGGACATGAAAAACACTAGGTGAGACCATTAAAAAGAATTTACACCCTAAAATGCTCTATTTGCAAACTTAATTTCTCTAAATCCTTTAAGAGGGTATTGAGTATGTGTTTGTCGAGAAGTCCCACATCATTTGTCTCAGTTATTGGACAACTTTGCTAAATGACAATTGGTTTTAAGATGAAGTATGACATGATATTAGACTCATCTTGGAAAATTTCATTATGATGGACTTGCCTTTCTAATTGGCATCTACAAAGGGGGGTGTTGGGAAGTCCCACATCAACTGCATCAATTCTTGGAGTACAGCTTATATATTTGTTATACAACTTTGCTTAATATCAATTGGTTTAAAGATGAAATTTGATAGTGGTTAATCTGGATGAGGATACTTATGCTCCATACACTATCTTGTGGCATTGGCCTAGTTTAAGAGACCAACAACTACATATTGTACAATAACACTATTTCACATGGGACCACAAGTTCTCCAAATTTTCCTTCTATTGGCTGTATTTTTTTCTCTCCATAGGACAAACCACTGTTCATCAGAAACACACCAAACAAGTCATCCTTAATATATTAGAAGCTGATGGGCAATGCAAGAAGAAATGAGAACAAGATTTAGAACCCAGTTGGCACATCATTAACGACAACCCTCCAAACAAAGGATTTAAACTTGGAATGAGCATCAAATACACTTATCCTGGGGAAGGAAACAGGATTTGGAGAATGTGAATCCCCAATGTCTAGGGAATAAATTCTCTTATTTGAATTAGAAGATAGATGAATAGATCCCATGATTCAAAGAATCCTCTATCATTTGGATTCTAAAAAAAGTGAAAAATTCACAAAACAATTGAGTGGGATAAAGAATAAACTTAATAACAGAGGCATTGGACAACAAAGAGAGATGAAAAGTCTAGCAAATGCATGAGAAAGAGGAAAGTAAAAGAACTAAATAAGAATAATCATGTGATATAAATTTTCAGGGCCTATCATGCAAAGCATTGACTAAGAGAATAATAGCATCTCATCCACTAGAATGCAAGCAAACTTCAACTAAATCCACCTTTACGTCAATCAACCAAGAAAAATGTTGTTTGTCACTAAAAATAATTCAAAGAAGAATGCACATTTATTTGCATTAGCACAAGAGATGACATCCATATGCAACACTGGACATTTCATATTGTGTGTTCACACTTGGAACATGGCAATCATAATACAGGAGAACAAAGAAACAAAAGGATGAAAGAAACTACTTACAAACCTATATGTTCTATAATTGATAAGAAATGATCCCGAGACGAATCTTGCCATGTTTTCAGAAAATGTCTCTTCCCATATATATCAACCAACGCAACGAGAAGAGCAAACAGTTGTATAACCAAGAAATAAATTGCATAGGGAGATTTCCATGACTGAACTCTGCAAGAGCATAACCCAGAATTAACAAATCAGTGTATTTATAAAAGGGAAAATCAGTAGTAAATGAGAAATACAATAATCTCACATCATAAACCCAATCAACTTTGCCCACCAAGCCTGTGGCACACTCTGTGACATCGGTTGAGCAGCCCATATTACCAAATAAGTCACCTCAGAAAGTATTGCAACTACAGAAAAGATAACAATTGGCCACAGCAACAAAAACCTCCTGCGGAAATGAAATCCTACAGCAAGGAAAACAGAAATAGTAGTAGTTAATTAAAACTGTTAAAAACAACACGAATTAGTAAAACTTAGTTTCAACAATCATCAACCCATATGAATAATTTATGTGCAATTAGTATCACAAGGACCATTAGCACTTAATAAAATAAACATTCAAAAGATCTACCATGTCATCTTTCAAATAGAAGCAACTCCAACTAAGTCCGAATGAATTCTCTGTTTCAATAAAAAAATTGAAGGGGTGTGGTTGATTAGATTGCCACAATTACATCATTGATTGTTAATCTGTTCCTTATTTTTTTTCTTTTTCTATGGTTCCTGTTCACAAATTTTTGAAAATCATAGAAGGACCACATTCCTCACTGAATATATGGCATAAAATGTTGGGAGGAACTCAGTCCGAAATTATTTGTGAGAGGCTACCCCAACAACTAACAATTATAAGTATTAAAAAAATTACTACGAGAGGCAAATTCACTGTTAATCTGCAAATGATAAACAGAACCTGTCAACTATCCAGTAACAAAAGAGAAGGGGATGAGAGAATAGTTCTCTTCAACGTAGAATTCTCATGGTAAGGTTGTCAAATTGTGGTAAAATATCAAAATTATAGTTTAATACTTTAAAAGCAACAATAACTTGGAAACCAAACAGAAAGAACTAAGCAGCTTACCTAATTGGGATACATTGTACAGAATGAGAATAAAGGCGATCAAATCAACAAGAGAGATCAAACTCCAGTTGATTAAAGCAGCTGCAAGAAAGGAGCACATAAAATCAGCACATACTTCAATAGAGGGTACATATTCCATCATGTGTCGTCTTTACATAAAGAAATCTGACATAAAAAGGTAATTGAAAACAACATTTAAAAAATAAACCTAGTACTCTTGCTTTAATTGTTTACTAAGAGTAACAATAATATTCCTTCTAAATCTTGAGACTAAGAAATAAAAATATAAAATCACACAATATATATGTGGATACTGCCACAACCCAGTCGCTAGTGCCTACTCACTGTCACTTCAAAATTAATAATAAATGATTCACTATAAGAGCATCTAGTGATTAACGAGTTCATAGTGATTCTAATCTAGTTAATTCAGAATCTTCAAATGCAATATTATGATTTTACGATGACATGAATTTCACTAGGTTTAAAACAATAACTACATAAAATCAAATCAATCAGTAATGACGAACAAACAGCCTATGCTGTCAACTTCGCATATAATATATTACAAGTTTTAGCGACAAAAACTATATTCAATCCAACTACGAAGCTCACTCTTACTTCGTTGAGAAAACACAAATTGCAAATAACGGTACCTGGCAGAAGCAGTGAAGGCAGCACGAAGCCAGCGAGAAACTTTCCCATTGAAATCGGAGGTAAACACGGCGATCACATCGAGATTCAAATCAATCAATCAGCTGGTACGAGATTCAATCGTTTCTTCGCGAAATGAGCTTTTCCCGAATCGCGAAGTACTTTCCGGCGCTAAGAGAAAAACTCGCCGCAAACTACCGCCAACTCTACAAAATGGAAATGTTGGTTTCACGCTTTTCTTCTCTTCGCTGCACAGTTTCAGTTTGACCCAAATTTTCGCAGATAAGATGCTCTTACAAAACACACAGAATTGGGAGCTCCGTTGATCGAGATTTTTCTAAAATCACAAGCGAGCGAAGATAACATATAAATAAAAATAATTATTTTTTTATGACACGGATAAATAAATAAACAATAAACGATTTTTAGCCAAAATCCTGCTACGCCAAGGAGGAGGAAGAAAGGAAGCAGATATTGCCCAAAAGTTAATAATTACGCGACTCTCTATGCTGCCATTGTCCAATTAGAAATTTTCTCGTATAAAATAAAATAAAAAATAATTTGTTTTCCATTCTCGTGCTTTGGAACCGCGTTGCTTCTGCCTCAAGCCGGCTCATGTGGCAGGGTAAGATGGTCATTTGATCATTTGAGACGTTTTTTATTTTGGTGCCATTTCCATTTAAAACCGTGACTCGTGGCGGTCAACAAAATTCTAACGTACCAAATATTTCTGTTGTTAACCTACCAGTCTTCAACCTACAAATATCAGGGATTTGTGGAAAAAGGGATAGAAGTGTCTTTTACGAAAATAACAATAAAGGATCAAAAGTTAAGTTCAAAATTTTGTTATAGATGATTTTTAGGATGGTAATTTATTTTATTATAATAGTTTTAAACGTATTTTAATTATATTCTTATTGATGAAAATAAAAAATTATTTTACATAATATATATGTAAAATGCGTTATTTTATTGTATAATTACTTCAATAAGTCTATTAAATTTTGTAATAATTATCTTAATTAATAAATATGCTTCTAATTTCATGAATAAGTTTTTTATTGACTCGTAAAATTGTTTATAATTTTTCTCTAATATTCAAAATGATCATTTTTTATTATAATATTATGTGCCATTACTTAACTATTTATTTTCTTGTGTGTTTTAAAGAGTTGAGTAGTCCAAAATGTTTATTTGTACCTCACAAAAACTTTTAAAATTTGTAAAATAAACTATATTTATTTAAATTACAAAAAAAATATGAGGGACTAAAAATGAGATTTAAAATTGTGAACAGATAAAAATATTTTTAAAAGCTAAAGCAAAAAGAAATCACATTTTGTAAGAATTAAAGAGTGGTTTCAAATTTTATAAAAATTAAAAACATTGATTTCAAATTTTATGAGAGGGGATAAAAAACAAATATTCTTTTTATAAGAAACAAAAGTAAAACTCGTTAACTTTAAACAGATAGTCATATTTAAGTAAAAATAATAATAATTAGCTTAAAATTTATATTGACTTGTGATTAAAGCTAAAGCAAAAAGAAATCACATTCTGTAAGAATTAAAGAGTGGTTTCAAATTTTATAAAAATTTAAAAAATTGATTTCAAATTTTATGAGAGGGGATAAAAAGCAAATATTCTTTTTATAAGAAACAAAAGTAAAATTTGTTAACTTTAAACGGATAGTCATATTTAAGTAAAAATAATAATAATTAGCTTAAAATTTATATTGACTTGTGATTAAAGCTAAAGCAAAAAGAAATCACATTTTTTAAGAATTAAAGAGTGGTTTCAAATTTTATAAAAATTAAAAAAATTGATTTCAAATTTTATGAGAGGGGATAAAAAACAAATATTCTTTTTATAAAAAACAAAAGTAAAACTCGTTAACCTTAAACAGATAGTCATATTTAAGTAAAAATAATAATAATAATTAGCTTAAAATTTATATTGACTTCTGACTAACTTAAGCAATGTAAATGTATTTATTTTCAGAGAATTTCAAAATTTATAACAAGAACAAATATACTAAATTTCAATATTTTTCGTTTTAAATTGTTTAACTTTTAAATATTTTATTTGAATAAAATAGTTTAAACTTTTAATTTTTTTAGTAGAGTAGTTTAATTGCAACCCAGTAAAAATAAAAATAAAAAATAATTAATAATTCTCAAAAATATACGTTGGTGATATTTTTTAAATGACATCGGTCGAAGTTATTCTTTGTTATACTCTATTAAAACTATTTTAGCATATGTTTACAAGTTTATATTTTAATAAATATCGGTCAAATTCATTTTCACCTAACTCTAATCACAATTGTGTTCGATAATATTGATTATGGTCATCCTTTTTTAACTTTTCTATAGATTCATTTTTGGCAAATTCTTTACCCATGTCAACTAAAACAAATTTTTGGATTAATATGTATCACAAAGAATTTTAATAGAAATCTATTGAAGGTTTTTCGATCTGCATTAGAAAAAATAAATTAACCAACTTCGATAAAAAAAATAATAACAGAGGTTGCTTCGTTTGAGAAAAAAAAGGTGCTTACAAACATGAATAAAATATAATCGTGAAAGACTTTAATTAAAAATATAGTTTGTAATTTAAAATATAGTTTATTGATAATTATAGAAAATATAGTTTAATTCAATATATATATATATAGTTATATATAGTTATATATATATATATATATATATATATATAGTTTAAAATATAGTTTAAAATATAGTTTATTGATAATTATAGAAAATATAGTTTAATTCAATATATAT
>Ga0214542_1010678_pt1 | contig 13204 bp, 4 predicted proteins | sample CNSS1metaG_FD_160096 | JGI IMG/M metagenome (GOLD analysis project Ga0214542, IMG submission 160096) | Root nodule microbial communities from cowpea collected in UCLA plant growth center, Los Angeles, California, USA - CNSS1 | ecosystem: Host-associated > Plants > Roots > Nodule | place: USA...
AAATAACACTGCAACAATAATATTCAAAAATAAAATGCAATGAGAATTATTTAAACATGCATATATCTAATAATAAATATAATTTTATTTCCTAATTTTACAAATATTATTATAAAATTTTAAATAAAAAAAATACGCCAAAAAAATTAACAAAAAAATAGTCTAATACTAAAACTATAATGACATTTATAAATTAATACAACTAATTCTATACATACAATGAACAAATATATACATATAATGAAAAACTAACCTCTTCTAATTGAGAGACGAACTTTGAGAGGAAGTCTAGGGTCTCCGCACACTGCTGGCCAAATGGGAACAAAGAGTAAGTAGGACGAATCTCAAAACGCTGCAAATGGGGATGAAAACGGAAAATAATTGGTTCAAAATGCGTAAAATCAACCCATAATCAAACCCTAACAAGTTTGATGGCGAAAACCTTTTGAAACTCACCTGGACGGGGTCGGAAATGGCGTCGCTGGCGGGAACTCTCGCGGAAACGATGAACAACGCGAGGGTTTCTGCGTTTCGCGCAGAGATAAATCAAAACTTAACGTCAGGGGTGTTATATTCGACGTTAAGTGACATTGGGGGTGGGAGGGGCCGACGTCAAGGGACGTCTGGCGCGCGCTGGTCCAACGTCAAGGGACGTCTGTCGAACTGGGGGCCGACGTCTTTTATTAAGTGACGTCGGGGTATCTTTTAACAGACGTTAAGTAATGTCTGTCCGCTCTACGTCAGACGTTAAAAAGGTCTCGTTATTTACAAAAATGTTTAATATTATTAAAAATATTAGATAAAAGGTAGACATGATCTTCTTCTGGAGGGATATATTACATTATTACTTTTCGTTTTGTGTTACCAAATACTCTTTTCTCTGACCTAAAATCAATTAGAATACTATATCATTTAGCAGTAGGTTTTTTTCATGGATAAATATATAAAAAAATATTTATTTTGCTTGGTAAAAACAAATAAATTAATGGTTTTTACTTGACAATTATTCACTATATATATGTTGTCACTTCATATGAAACCACTTTTATGGCTTGAAGTATAAATATGATGTTAGTAAGTCTTTCTAATAATAAATGTTTTTTTTCCTGTAAGGGACATCAGAATTTATTTCTATTTAGCATCATTTAGCATCGTTTTGAAGAAGTTTCTTTGGTAACGTAAGAACTTATAAAAGAAAATTCAAAAATATTTTCTTCACAAGAATTTTAAAATGAAAAAAGAAATTAAATGAATTTCTTCACAAATTTAAATTAACTTATAAGTAAATTAAAAAGCAAGGTTTGTTTTCCCTTTGTCCTCAACGTTCAAAGATTCCCTAACAGGGCACACATGTCATGTTTCTAAAATTTCTGATGTAATTTTTGTGGTGACTGTGATGAAGTAATACAAAATCCTTAAAGAAAATATTCCAAATTGTATTTTGTTTTTTTTTTTTGCATTTGTAGGTGAAGTCAAAGCTTAAAATGGATGTTGGTGAGGAGGTTTTCGATAGAGGATGAGGCGGTGGGGTTACAGTTTGGTGCTCAACCTTTTAAATGTGAGTTTATTCTTGATTCATGCATCATAAGCAGTGGTGTTTTCTTTTTCCTTTTTTTTGCAATGATGATATGTCATTTTAAGTGGTTGAAGTGTTCTTTGTTCTCTTGTTGTTGTTTTTTTTTTTTCAGAGTAATATATGTAGTAGTTCATGACTTTCTAACAGAGTTTGTTCTTCCATTGTGCTAAACAAAGTATCCGTTTCTTTCTCACCACGGTGCTCATATTTATATTTTGTTGTTATTCCAAACCAAAGTTGATTTTGAGGAAGGAGGAGTAGGAAGCACACTATAATAACATTTTGTATTTGTTGCTTATCTTGAATTGTCTGATTGCTTTATATCCTAAATGTATGGTCCTTGTAAATAAATTCATTCATTTAGATTTTTTTTCTTAAAATGTATTATTTTCGATAAAAAAAATTCTATAAGATTCATATATTATAAGATAATTAATGGAGTCTTGCTAACTAGTGTCCTAAAGATACTTATTAAGAATAATTAATATATATTAAATTCTATAAAATTACATAGATAAATGTGATATTAAATAAAATTTGTCTGATAACCATTAATACAATTTATTTTATTTAAAGGATAAAAATGTCCATAAATATTGTACAAGTATACTTAATATTTTATTTAATGTTCACAAATAAAAGTTAAAAAAAATTAAATAATAAAATAACTATATTTTAATATTGCTAAAAGTTAAATATAATTAAACATAAGAAAATTTAATTTAACAGAAAAACCAACAAAAAAAATAGTGTTAAACATCTAAAATTTTTACAAAACAATAAAATAAAATTAAAGTGTCAATTTGAGACTTCATTGATTTTTTTTTAGTAGAGACTTTAAAAATTTTAAACTCTTTTTTTTTGTATTAGAAAGTTATTGTCTACAAATTTAAAAAGTTATTTTTGTCTTTATAAAATTTATTATGCAAATTTATACTATTTTAATTACTGTACTTAATTATTTCAACTTTTAATATAAAAATAACAATTTCAATGCACATTAATAATTTTTAACGAATGTTCTGATAGCACTAGTTAGCATTCTCCTTACTAATATCCAGATCTATCTTAATCTATAATGTACAGATACGATACGTGTATCGGATACGACACGTATCTGATACGTCGATATGTTTATTTTGAAAATAATATGACACGATTGTGATAGATACGCGATATATGAATAATTCTTAAAAAGTTAATAAATATATGATTATTATTGTGTTAATCCAAATTATGTACTAAAGTTATCAACACAAAAGTACAACGGTAGGAAAACTCTTAAATAATGATCAATTTTAGTAACCAAAAATATGATAGAGACCAATTTTCTAATTAGAGACCAATTTATAGACTAATTATTTTGGTAGTCAAACCTTGGTAGCTAATGTTAGTGACCAATTATTTTGGCAGTCGAGATCTTGGTAACTAATGTTAGTGACCAAAATCAATTCATTATAACAATTATTATAATTATCAATTTAGAGACTAATTATAATTTAATAAAACTATTTTAGTTGCCAATAAATTTTAGTTTTTAAATTAATACTTAAATTGATCACTATATAGTGACTAATTATTTTTGTTATTAAAATTTATTATTATTCAAAAAAAAATTTGTACTAGACTACAACTTTGTAAATTAAATACTTTACTAATAAATATTGATAAAATATCTTAAAATATCATATACAGATACATGTCGAACACGAATACGTAATCTAAATTAAAACATGTAAGCCTTTAAAGAGCCAACACATTAAAGTCACATCAAAATCAATGTTGATGGACAGATGAAAATTTATTTGCATACCAAAATTAAGTTATTTTTAGTACAGAAGTTAATTCTACTGTACAAATTCTACGGTAGTAGGTAGCACATAAATGCTGTTGGTTTTTCTTTAATGTTTTATTTTTAATTCTTTATTTTTCATAGAACTCATACTCCGTGCCAGCTATTTCTTCACTTTTTCATTTTTTTTGTCTACTTTTTTCTATATAATTTTATATATTTTTCATTTTAGCTTTTAGAATTCGCACTCTTTTACATGAATTCTTTTTCTTTTCCTATTCTTTACTTTTTCTCTATTCTAAAGTTTATAGGTTTTATATTTTTTTACAACTTTTATATAAACTTATCTTTTAATTTTAAATCATTTTATAATAATATAATTAATGAATTTTCTAAATTTTGTATGATTCCAAAACTTAGGAATAAATAAATACTTGTTTGTAGTTAAAATTGTATAAAAAAGTATTTGAATTTATACGTTATTTAAATTAAAATTAATAATTAAAAAAGTAAATTATTTAGCCATAATTTTTTTTTTAAAGTTAGTAATATATGTATGATAAAATAAGAATAAAGAATAAGATTATTTAAGAGATCTGATTTGAATTAAATTTTACAAATGCATATGTTTATAGTTAAATAATTTATGAAGAATAATCTTATGTTGTAATAATTTAATGAGGAATAAGATAATTAGTTTTATTTATTATAAATAATAAATTTAAAACAGATTTGATTATTTTGCTTTTTATTTTAATATTTAAATGTAAAGATATAATTTTTAAGGATTTAGTATTTTTTTTTTGGTCTTCTCTTTACATTAAAATATTAAAATAGAATAAATTCTAAAATTACAATCTACCACAAACAAAAATATTTTCTAAATTATAATACTTATTTTTAGATAAATTAATATTATTAAAAAATAGCATTTCTCAAAAAACTTAATTTTTCTACCAAATCAATTTCGTATTCTTTATTTAAAAAAAATACTATATAAAATTATATTTCTAATTTTTAACTTCATTTCTTTTCAAATAATTTCACCTATATTCATCTTATAATTTAATTTAACTTTTAAAACTCATCACACCAAAATATCTATTAAACAAATATAATTTAATTTTTCTAAGTCATTATTAAACCGTAAAAAATACACATACACTAAAATATACTTTTACAAAAATCAAGCACAATTAAAATAATTTATCATGTTAGTTTTAATGTTTTTTAAGTTTTAATTTAAAAAAAAAAAAAAGACTGGGTACCTAAGTAATAAAAAGTGAAGTGTGTTCTTGCAGAACACATTTCCTGTTTGATAGATTAATATGGACAGATGAAAATTTAATTGCATACCAAAATTATGTTCTTTTTAGTACAGAAGTTAATCCTCCGGTTCAAATTTTAAAATAGTAGGTAGGACATAAATGCTGTCGGCTTTTCTTTAACTTTTTATTTATTTTGAGCACGTGATCTGAAGAAACTTTATGACCGACTTTTTTCTCGATGGTAATTTTTCATTAAATATATATATATTTTTTACTTTTAATAAAAATTAGAATTAGTTTATTTGAAATTTTAATCTCACTTAGTTTTTAATTCTAAAATTACGAGATTTTAGCTTTTTAACAGAATGTTTTTAATTCTAAAATTATGAGATTTTAATTTTTTAATCGAATTTTGTTAAATCTATTTGAGGTTCAAACATTTTTCATAATAATATTCAAGTTCTTGACACTATTATACATCTCCATTTTAATATTAGCTAAAAATCTATTATGAGACGCATCTTAAAATCAAATAAATTTAACAATATTTATTTATAACTAAATTTACGAATTTTTAAAGTTAATAGACTAAATTTGGTCAAAATTTTGAAAATAGATTAATTTCAATTTTCATAAAAAGTTAAGGGACCAAAAATTTGTTTAATTTTTTTTAACTTCTTTACCAAAATTATCAATACTAAAATATTTTAAGAAAATTGTATAAATAAATAAGTCTTATATTAAAATGTGAGGACGAAAAGAAAATGGTCTTAAACTGGTGGTAATTTTTAAAAATTGGTCTAATATTTTAATAATAAAAGTTTAAACTATAATTAGATTTTCTATTAATTGAAATTCATTTTATAAAAATCACAAGCCTCTAAACTTACTTTCTAAATTTTTTCTCTACCCTCTTTATAAAATTCATGACCCAATCTTGTTCCTTTTGAAGATCAAGAATCATAGTATCTTAGCGAAGATCTTTACACAACATTTACTTATTAGATTAAAAAACATATATTAATTTTCCTTTTTATCCTTTTGGAGGTGGTTGTGCTATTTGAGCTTGTATATGTGTTCTAGTGTAATTCCTCTAGATTAAATGTGCTCAAAGTGAATATTTGTTTCTCTTTGATCATGGTAATTTGTTTAGATTTGTAACCAGAATTTTCTTTGTCCAGTTAAGTCATTTTATGAGAAATAGAGTTTTAAAGAGCAAGTGAATGAAAGGACAATTTAATTAAGGAAAAGAGAGCTAATAATAATTTTTGCATTTTTTATTCTATTGTCTTAATTGATTGCTTCATACATTGTATATTGATTGTTGAATTGGTGTATTCCATTGGTTGATTTGGGAAAAAATTGTTAAATGAGTAAATTGGGGTTTTAAAATTGTCAATTTGTTCTTTGAGTTGTGGCTTTGAGGTTAACATTGTGGAATGGTACTCTTAGTCATTTTATGCAATTGGGTTCTGTTTTATTCATACAAAGGTAAAATACTCAATTAGGGCTAGAGACATTATTTGTGCTTCAAAATTTTGTGTCTACTTTATGTTGTAAATTATTGATAAATCACGAACAAATGGTACTTCCTGATGTGTGTAAATTCACTGCCCTTAAGGACTTATCCGCGGTGTGTTGCGCAAGCCCCCCAGGATACAACAGAAACTTCTCGGATCTTCCGAGGATCTCAGAACTAGCAAGCAAGTACTCTTGAAAGAGTATTTAACCCAGATAAAAGAAGAGAGAAATATGAGAGAGAAGAGAGCTTGAAGAATGAAGGAGAAGATTGAGAGATGGTGTGTTTTGGAGATCACCAAAGCCACCTATTTATAGGTGTGAAGGAGTGAATGGAATGGGCTGAAATTCCATATTGCTCACCTAATGTTCAAAAGCATATTTGCAACGTACATGGGTAATATTAATCATAATCATTGAAATAATTATGGAATCAAAACTGAAGAATCTTTGCACCACAAACAAAAAATGCAGCAACGGAAAAATTGTTGGAGGCAACGTTCAAAACTTTTTCAATAACTGGTAGTATTACAACAATTCCCCACATATTGCAAAAGATAAGGAAAAGTAAGAAGGAAAAAAATTGGGTCTCATATAAGATGTAATGTGTCGGAGCTGGTATAGCAAGCTATATGAACCAGTCCTAGACAAATAAACTTAACACACAATGTAGTTGATATAGCAAGCTATATAAACCAAATACACTTGATGTGGGTTAGTGGTTTATCAATCACAATACACCCCCACAATCCTTGTTGTTAACGCTGTGTTGTGCTTACTAGGCCATGAGCATGCCCGGTATTCATGAGTGCTCTAGAGATCATGCCAAGATCTCATTCAAGCGGCCCCACTTGACACTCATATAGGTGATTTCATCAAGTGTATGCTGCAAATCATACACTACCCATAAGGGATATGAAAATCATTAAAACTTTGTTTAAACTAAAATTCTTACATTTGATTAAGTACACTTTGGTGTATCTAGAATAATCATCTATAAAGATCACAAAATAATTTTTATCACCTCTAGACATGGTTTGTTTTAAATCAGCTAGATCAGTATGAATTAACCCTAACAATTCTGTTTAACGTTCTACAAGATAACATGTTTTCTTAGTTATTTTGGATTCTACACATACATCACATTTACCACTTTGTTTATCATGCATATTAATTAATCTTAGTCGTTGCAATTTCATAACATATGAGGAATTCACATGTCCTAATCTAGCATGCCACATATCATATGAGTCAACGATATAAGCAGAAGAACATGATTCATTTATAATTTCTGAAATATTGAGTACAAAGAGACCTTGATCACAATATCCCTTTCCCACAAAAACATTATTTTTTGTCATTACAATCTTGTCAGATTCGAATGACACTTTAACCCCAACTTTTCCCAGTAGTGCTACAAAGATTAGATTAACTCTGATAGAGAGCACATGTAGCACATCACTCAAGGCCAAAGTTTTTCCAGATGTGAGTTTTAGAAGAACTTTTCATTTTCCAATGACTGGAGTTGTCCTGGAATCACCAAGATAAACATGTTCTTCTCCATCCCCTACACTAGTGTAGGAGGTAAAAGCACTCCTATTTGCACAGATGTGCCTGGTAGCACCAAGTCTACCACCCACTTGCTCACATTGATCATCAGATTTACTTGAGAAACGACCGCATTTATAGTATCATCTTCCCCTTGGGCTATATTTGCCTTAGGAGGATTGTCGTTTCTTGCTCTACGCCTGCACTGAGGTGCATGATGGCCTCGCTTCCCACATACGAAGCAATTACCCTTTTTCTTAAAGACGGGATTAGATCCATTGGGACGGGAATTTCAAAAGTTATTTTTTCTTTTGTGATCAAGTTTGTTCTCGTACCTTTTTAAAGCAGGTTTGTCTTCTACCACATTTTCCTTTGCGGATAAAGCTTTGGCCCTTGTAGTAACACTCTCCTTCCTGTTGGTGTCTTCTATTATGATGTGTGTAATGAGCTCTTGAAGCGTCATTTGCTTGTGTCTATGTTTCAGTTGTTGTTTATAGTCAGTCCAGGATGATAGTAATTTCTCGATCAAAAGTTCTGAAACAAACTCATCAGGCAAGAGTATGTTCTCCGCTTTGATATCTTCAAGTAACTTGTGATATTTGTTGATTTGAATCTTTATGTCTTTATCTTCGATCATCTCCCAACGATAGTAATTCCCTTTGACGAACCTTTGTCGGACGACGTCTTCAACAGTATATTTGAGAATCAACGAATCTCAAATTTCTTTCGCTTCCTTATATGAGCAATACACATCGAACAAATCATTAGACAAGGCGTTAAGTAAGGTGTGTCGACATACCTTGTTTGCATAAGTCCAATCTTCGACTTGTTTGGCACTGGATTCGTCAGGTTTTGAAGTTGAGAGAGCCATAGCTACTCCATACATGTCTAGAAGAGTAGACACACGTTCTTGCCATCGTCGGAAGTTCTGCCCAGAGAATACCTCAATTTTTGATACATCCGGAAATGGTTTCGCAAAGACGGTCGGAGTTCCGGAACTATTTTGATTCTCCAGCATAGTAGAGTTGTTGTTGTCAGCCATAAGTCCTTAAGATTGTTGTAAATTACTGACAAATCACTAACAAATGGTACTTCCTGAGGCGTGTAAATTCACTGCCCTTAAGGACTTATCCGCGGTGTGTTACGCAAGCCCCCCAAGATACAACAGGAACTTCTCGGATCTTTCGAGGATCTCAGAACTAGCAAGAAAGTACTCTTGAAAGAGTATTTAATCCAGATAAAAGAAGAGAGAAATATGAGAGAGAAGAGAGCTTGAAGAATGAAGGAGAAGATTGAGAGATGGTGTGTTTTGGAGATCACCAAAGCCACCTATTTATAGGTGTGAAGGAGTGAATGGAATGGGCTGAAATTCCATATTGCTCACTTAATGTTCAAAAGCAGATTTGCAACGTACATGGGTAATATTAATCATAATCATTGCAATAATTATGGAATCAAAACTGAAGAATCTTTGCACCACAAACAAAAACTGCAGAAGCGAAAAAATAAATGTTGGAGGCGACGTTCAAAACTTTTGCAATAACTGGTAGTATTACAACACTTTATGCAAACTCGTTGGGTGAGCCAACTGCTTATTGAGTGAGTGTCAAGATTGAGTTTGACAAAGAGGCTAGGGAGGCTTTCTTGGTGGGCGGGCCAACCCCTTATTAGGCGAGTGTCAAATTTTGAGTTTTGCAGAAGGGGAGGAAGCTTCTCTCGTTGGGCGAGCCATTCTCTTGTTGGGCATCACCGTGTTTTCCTATTTCGAATCATTTCGAGAAAATTAGGATTTTCATTTCATTAACCGTTGGATCAAGGTTGGAAATTTGATAGATAGTTCTTGAAATATGACTCTTCATTTTGACCATTGAGATTGCTAATTAGATGTATGTGGTTATAGAATTTGATATACTTAATGAAATTATTGTCATTGAATGTTATCGAATGTAATAGAAAATAAATAACGAATTATTAACAACTCAATTGAAATAAATAATATGTGATGGGTTTAGATTGAGTAAAATACATATGTATGACATGGTGTAATGATCTAATAAGATTATATGAGCATGTGCTGTATGAACTATGTGTGAATGTTGTATATATTTTAAAAGTTGTTGTATTTTTACTTTGGTTTGATATGAATATTGTGGAGTGAGAGCTCCTAAGGTGAGAATGTTGTTTTTATGATGTGTGAAGTGTATTGATGTTAGAGTTCGTAGTGAGACTATCGTAATTTTAATAATTATTGAACTCATGTAGAGAAAAATACTCTAGGGAGACGGTTGAAGGAGGTCCACATTGGTAGATTTGGCATTGAGAGTCAAATCTACATATGAGGGATTTACTTTGTTATACTTCTTGATATGGAATGTGACCATGGAATGACAAGGAACCTTGAGAGGTAAGGGTGAATATAATAGGTGCAGAGTCTCAAATTCTAATCAATACACCAAATCTTTCAAAAATTAGGTTTAATATACATATGATAAGTTTGAAAACGCCATATGACCTTTATGATCATAATATCTTTCTTGGTTTGCACTATAAATTTGATGTTTTAAAATAGTAATACGATGATCTTTTATGATTATAAGTATAATTTTAATAACTCAATGTTACCCTTATCTTTTGTGTTTGTTTGGTGATATTATTCTTCTGCTATGATCTGCTATTTATGTGAGCAGAAGAGGATACAAAAAACGTTAGGAAGCTGCTGATGCTACCAGGGAGATCTGGTGACGATATAACTACAAGAAGGATAGATATAAGAAAGACATTTTATACTAATCTTAAGATTTCCTTTAGATTGTGAAATACTGTTTGAAAAAAAAAATTAAAATAGAGAATTGTACATAATATGTTCTATATCCTTGCTTTGATATTTGATGAAGAAATCTCATGCTTTTTTTTAGTAATAAAAAATGAATTATTAAAACAAAATAAAAAAACAATAGGTGTGTATTCAATGTATTATTTCTGTTTAAATATAGAAGTTAGTTTTTTATTTTAAAATATGATTTACTCATCTTTATAATTGTTAAAAGTTTATTTATTTTCATAAATTTGGATAAAATTTATAATAAAACTCACTCTTTTTTATTTCTGTGTTAAATTTAAATCGCAACAAATCAGAAAGAGACAGCTAGCCCTACATTTTCACCATAATAATATTCACACCTACTCCCTCACGTGCTAAAATATTTTTCACATGTTCTTACAAATGTGTGTAAGATAGAAAGAACCTTAAGCTACAAACTCTTTCTCAGTCTCATCCTCTGCAAAAACTCTTTTTCTTTTATCACCTCAATATTCCAACACAATTTGTAAGTCTTCTTCCATTCATAGCATGACTCAACTTGTTTCTTTCATGTTCATCTTTCGTGGTTTAACTTCACTTTCTTATTATAACAGTCATATAATCATCCATCATTCAGCTCCTTACTTAAGATTACCTCACTGTGTTTTCTTACCAAGATCTTCAACACAAAAGTTCAGGTTGGTATACCGTATACACTATTTTTATTTTTCTTTTCTCTTTTCAATTAGTTATATCTTCATTATGTTTTTCTTAGTCTACATTATGATTAATATTAAAATTTATTTATTTTTATCTGTTTCTTTCTCATAAAACTATTACGTCTGTGTGCTCTTTTTATTTATTTGAGATATTATTGTGAAATATAAATATCTCCATAACACTAGAAAAAACATATATATTTTTAAATTTAAAAAAAAAATACTTATAAATTTTATCATAAAAAATAATTTATAAAAATTTCTATCAAATGTTTTTATAAAATATTTTGTGAGAAACATTCTTTACAGAAAATTTTGTAAAAAATATTTACGAACTTTATAATTTTATAAAATATAATTTTTCAGAAAAAATTAAAAAAAAACAATTATATTTACAAAATTTTATAATAAATTTGTAAAAAAAATATGAAAATCTTTTAGTAGTATTAAATTATTAATTAATTTCCCTTTTCGATTTTATTTTCTCTGTTTAGACATCATACAATCGTATATTTATTTTGTTACGACTTTTATTTTTTTTTACTGAGAAAATATCAAATAATTTGGTTATTATTGACTTTTTTTATTATGAAAGTTTACTATTTTAGCAACTATTATTTTTTATTTTTTTTTCTTTTTAATTAATGCAAAAGGTTTACAAAAACATTAAATAATATATAATTAATTAAATATAACTTTATGAATAATTTGCTTTTTTTTATTATTGTGAGAGTTTATGTTTATATATATATATATATATATATATATATATATAAATGTTTAAATTAAAAAAAAAATAGTAAAATTCATCAACACAAGTATTCAATACAGGATCGCTGAACTACACGACTCTGTGCTTTTCATTGACGAAAGACCAGTATTGAAATTGCTGAGCTAAAATTAATTCATAAAATTAGTTCTTATCCAAAACAAATATTCTTCATTATATATATATATATATATATATATATATATATATATATATATATATATATTTTGATTATTTTAGAGATAAATTAAAATAAAAAAAAATTATACTATTTTATACATTATTTAATTAAAAATAGGCTTCTTTATTTTATTTTCACTGCGTCCTGTTACAACTTGTTCCGCCACTTTCCTCTGGTTAAACTGTTAATGCGAACACCAAACTTTAGGTTAAATCTTTTAGTTTTACTTCAAAGACCAAAAGAAAAACAAAATGAAAACAAATGTGAAATACTATACTTTAAAATGTTAAAAGTTATACTAATTTATTTAAAAAGTAAATTTTGTAAACTTATTTGGAAGGTTTGATTATGTTTTTATTTATTTTAAAAGTATAAAAAACAGATATTTTAGTGAATATTGTACTTTAATTCCTCTCGTTATACATGTGGATGCGAACTGTTGGTCTTTTAAAATTAACTGATTAAAATAAATTATTTGTAAGACATACGTTATTAATAAAATAATTATTTTAATTTAATATTTTATAATTTTTTATATAGATCTATAAAATTAAAGATATTTATTTTAAAAGTTTTATTCTATTTAGATTCTATATTTATAATTTATTTAAATATATTTTTTAATAAGATTAATTTTATTTATATTAATATTTTATTAGATAATTTTATTTGAGTTTATATTTTTAATTTTTTATGAATAATTTTATTTAAAATTTATGAATAAAATAAAAAAATATTTATAAATACTTACAAATATAAAATAATCTGTAGATATATTTTTTAACTGTACAATTAAGGATGTCAAAAAAGCTGTACCACGGGTATTCGCAGATAACACTCACAACTGTAACGTCCCATTTAATTATCAAAACGAAATTAAAGGAAACGTCACGCGATAAAGTACAACAGCGTAGTCTTGGGGTCCTTAACGCAACCCCTACAACCTGGCACACCACGATGCCGACATAAAACAGATACCAATCTAACAAAGAGTGTAGAGTAAGAAATCATAAGATGATACAGGGGCCGTAGC
>Ga0214542_1010679_pt1 | contig 13204 bp, 4 predicted proteins | sample CNSS1metaG_FD_160096 | JGI IMG/M metagenome (GOLD analysis project Ga0214542, IMG submission 160096) | Root nodule microbial communities from cowpea collected in UCLA plant growth center, Los Angeles, California, USA - CNSS1 | ecosystem: Host-associated > Plants > Roots > Nodule | place: USA...
CCCCTGCCTTGTTTTTTTTTTTTTTTTTGCGGCTTTAGAATTAGTAACGAAAACTACTTTTGTGAGTGAATTGAAGGAATTTTTTGGGTTTGGGTTGCAGGGAACAAGTGGTGGGGTGGCCGCCGGTGAGGGCAAGCAGAAAGAATGCGATGAAGAGTTGCAAGTTCGTGAAGGTGGCTGTGGATGGAGCTCCTTATCTGAGAAAAGTGGATCTTGAATTGTACGACAGTTACGAACATTTGATGACAGAATTAGAGACCATGTTTTGTGGCTTAGCCATTCGTACGTATTATTATTATTAATCTCCATATATACATGGTTTTATTTGTTTTAATCAGGTTGAGGGTATTTAGGTCTTTTTGTGGGAAACCATTGTTGCAGGTAATCATTTGATGAATGAGAGGAAACTGATGGAGTCTGGAAATGGGATTGAATACATGCCCACCTACGAGGACAAGGATGGTGATTGGATGTTGGTCGGGGATGTACCATGGAAGTATGTTCCATTCATCATTCTCCCTTTTTCAAAAACCTTCATTTTAGTATTCACCACTTACATAATATATACATATGCATGTACTATGTATATCTATATATATATGTTTCATTTCCTTAAATTACAGATGGTTTCTGGTTCTTTTTGTAGGATGTTTGTTGAATCATGCAAGAGGATGAGGCTTATGATTAGCTCAGAGGCTATTGGCCTAGGTTCGTTGTTTTGTATTATATCATGTTGTGTAGTAAAAGCATACGATGATTCTGGTTTTCTGATATACTCATAACAATGGTGCAGGTCCGAGATCGAGTTCAAAATGTTCGGGTTCCACCTAGAAGAATGAATATTAGTGTGATAATAATGATAAAGACTTGGAAGTGTAGAAGAGTGAATTTAGTATGATGAAATATATGTATCCATGGTGCTTGTATATGTTCCCTTCAGCACCTCTTAGTATAAAAAACCTAGAACTGATCTCTATATTAGTGAGAAAATAAATAACATGTAATCAAGATTATGATCATGGATCGTTTATTAATTAATGTAATGTAATGTAATGGCTTTGGCTTTGTGCTACCTTGTACCCCGATTTTGCAGTTGTTAGATTCATTCAATGATCATTTAGAGTTTCCACTCCATAATTTACGTTGTATTTTTGTACTCACTCCTCGAGTTTAATGGGTTAAGTTTATTCTTATAGATGTTTGATTCCATTTCGAAACCTTAAGATGTAAGATAAAAAACTTGCCAGAAGAATTGTTTTGAAAAGAAGTTTTGAACGAATAAAACACACACACGTGAATCTCTAATGAGCACTTTTTTTAATTTCTGTTTCTAAATATTAGTTAAATCCAAATAATTTTAGAATTTTCAAATTAACAGGGAATTATGTGTTAAAGAATGGTCACTCTGCTATCTTTTCTCTTAACGAAAAGATAGAAACATGAAGATTTATGAAGGAAAAAGGGTTGACTCAAGAATAAAAAAGAAAGTATGGTTTAAGAAAGTATCTATAGACATATGGTTCATTGATTCGTTGATTGGTTAAGTTACGAAAATTCAGATCCCAACTTATTTCGGCTTCACCTAATGATGTAACCCAAAATTTATTAGCCCAAAGTGGGATGGGCCAATTTGCGGGCCAGATATTTTTTTATTGATAAAACAATACGCGATAAATTGGCTTCATTCTTCCTCGTAATTTCACCCTTCATCTCATATATTTGAAAATTTCAATTTTACCTTCTATTCTAAGGATTTTGATTTCGAATTTTGGAATGCACAATTTATTGACCGTTTCGAAATTCATGATTTAGAATGTAAATGTTGTATTTTTTTATTGTACGTTTCAGAAGGTAGAATAAAAAATATATTTTGAATTACATAAAATTTATATCCTAGATTGTAGACTCCAGAATATTTTTTAATAGGAAGAAGATGAAGAATGACTGAGAGAGGTGCATCAATGGAGGAAGAATGGGAGAGAGGGGTGTGCGAATTGTTGGGTTATATATTTTACTGTCATATGAGTTATGGTTATAGACATTGAGATATTGTGGTTTCATATGGGTATATGACATTAGTTTTACACATATAAGCATTTGACATCACTTTTACACCAAAGCCTTAACCTTAAGGCAATGGTGTTATGGGTCTTTATTATTATATAGTGTTTTAACTTTGTTTATTCTATCAAATGTGGGACTTTGACTCACACTTACTATTTCCAATCATCTCCCCTTAAGGGTGAGTCCCTTGTTTTTTTTTTTTCTTTTCATATGATATATTTCCCTTCAGGTGCATGAGTGACCCCTTTTGGTTATGGCTATGGGGTCAGTCACTTAGGTGACTCCTTTTTTGTGATAGTTATGGTTATGCAGTCAATCACTCCGAACCATCTGCTCTAATACCACTGACGAGTTATATTTTTTTCATATGTTTTGGTTATAGTCATGATTATTTCACAGTTGTATGTAGGTGTGTGTGTTGAAATGTATGGAGGTGCAGGAAGAAGACCCTTTAAATTCACACTGCTTGTTGAAGAATAAATAAAGGCGTCTTATAAATTTAATTATAGATTTAAGAATAGAGTATAATTTAATCCAAAAAATGAAGTACCATGAAGAAAAATCATGTTAATTAAGGGTCTATTTAGCTAAACTTACAAAAAAAAAAAATCACTTCTAAGATAGAAAAACAGGAAGAAAAATTAAATGAATTTTTTCAGAAGGTAAAATTAGTTTATGTCTAAATTCATCTATTGATACTCTATCACACTATTTTACCTAAAAAATATTTCCAATTCATATATAAGTTAATTGTAACCTATAAAAAATGTTGATATTTTCTATTCCAAGAACAATTTTAAGCCCAATGAAAGGGAGAATGAATGCGCTTTATTTTAATCCAAGATGGTTCCATATAGAAGCCATAACTTAAACTACTGAAGCTCAAGTTCATCATTGTCTTACAGTGAAGAGGAAATTCAGTTTAAGATGGATCTGTTTTGACAGAATATGCTTAAGCTGGAATTGACTTCATCAGATTTGGTAGCAGGCACTTGCGCAATGAATGGGTTTGAAAGGTGGTTACCGGTTGGGAAGCAGCATGAGGGTTGACAATAAATTGGAGCACGGATAAGGTATGCTTCCACCTCTGATTATGATATAACTGTTACTGTTTTTCTATTAATCGTGTTGTTATACTATTAAGTAGAGATAGTTGCGTCCTGACTAATAACTATAACTTTTAGTCTAATGTAAACGTTTAATCTAAAGGATTAACATGTAAGTCTCAGCAAAACAACTCTTAAGTATCTTAAATTAGTGACTGTGACATCTTCCCCACCTTTTTGGGGTTGGTTTCATCACTTTCCCAGCCAGTGAAGCTAACCAATTCCTTTCTACCAACTACCATAATAAATGAGTGGCAAGAAAGGAAAAGGGAGAGGCTTTTGTATTGGATGGTTGGTTATATAGGTCATAACCATGTTCAAGCAACTTTCTGTGCTTGAGCTTATAAATAAAATATATGATCTACCACTGTTGCAAGAAACATCATCATCTCAACTCAACTCAACTCCAAAAATATGACACAGTCTGCACCAGCAGAGCAGAAGATGCACTATGGTCAAGCTCAGACGGGTCGTGAGGAGATGGGAAGCTTCTATGCTTTGTGAGTACATTTTTAGTTTTCAATTCTCTTCTATTCTTCCACAATTCTCTCTTTTTTTTTATCCCTGATAAGTTCACTCTCTGATCCAGTTTTTACACACTCTGTTGCTGCTTTTGCTGTTATGAGGGTTGTAGGTGCTGCTCAGAACGCACCTGCTGTTGCTGTCCCTAGATTGCCTAATTTCCAAGAGACATTTGTCAAGTTTATGTTTCATCATTAGTTTCTTGTATGAAATGATGATTCTGTAATCAATCTTCTGTATAATAATGAACTTCAATTATTTTTACTTTTTATGAAATCGTTCCAAGAATAAAATGATTCATTATATTGAAGTCACTGGTGTGATCACAACCATGGTTTTGTGAGCAAAGAAGTCTTGAAAAATAAAAATGCCGATCAAATGACAGCAACCAGAAAGCATTAGCCGTTATTATGTATTACTGAAAATATTCTCTATACATTTCAAGGGAAAGAAAGAGTGCAGATTCATTGACTTAGTTACATACAAATTCTCAAAGAATTGAAAAAGCAGCAGAAGCTCTATCATATAGAAGCAAGGATGGGGTTTCTCCCTTCATCTATTTCAATGGTTAGGAGACGTTGAGGATCTGATCCATTTGGTCCCTCCGAGTAAAGTGTAGGAAGGTATGCATAGTATGCTGGCAGATAGCGTGAAACAAAATCTCTCACCTACACAGAACATACCATGAAAAAAAATCCTTGCTTTAGTCATTAGGAAATAGATGTTGCATCATCATTTATCACAAAGAAATATCATTCATCACAATCAATTTGAGTAACAGACCTCTTCATCTGTCATTCCAGGGTTGCCGGCCTCCCTCATGGCAATCTCAGCCTGCATATTGAAACACCTCAACACATGGATGCTACATCATCCAGATTCTGAACACAGAGTTTGTAATTTGTTTAAGAGAATGTTAAAGCAACCTACCTGCAACCGCCATTGGAAGACACAATTGGGGTCCTTGATCTTGATGACTATCCATGACTTAATGTATTTGTCCCATGCATCATAGTAAGCTTCAAGGTTTTTATTTACAGTTTCTAACTGAAAAGTAAGCTCAATTTATTAGCAATGCTTCCCATTGAAAGAAAAGGGTAGAGCTTCTGTATCATAAACTCCATGTGCATAGTCTTAAAAATGAAAAAAAGGAACTTCACCAATTCTAACCTGGGGATCAACAGCCTTCACAGCTTCAACTGGAAGGGGCCTGAAACCAAGCATCCAACCTTCGAACAACACAACCTAGAACATTCATCCATGTGTCACAATATAAGGATCAACACTTTTGAAAGGATACTGACATGAGATGAACATAGCACAAATATTACCACATTTCCGATTATCATGTTAATATTATCTTCCTCAGAACTACAGAATCTTAATGTTGAAGAAGTTTTCTTTTTAATTGAGGTTAAGGGCAAATTTTGGCAGTAAAAAACATAACATACTTATTTCAACATGGTGCTTCCTTTTTTTTTAACTTTTGTGTGTGCTGGATCATGTTTTACCAAGAAAAATGATCCATCAGAATCAGTTTAAGTTACAATTGAATATTTTCTTACCTTCAGAGGCCCTTCAACTTCTGGCCATGTTGAAGGGTCAGCACGGTCACCTCTGCCACTGAATGCAGACTGCATAAACAGGCAATTCACTTCACCATTACCAATTGCAAATTCAAAAAAAATGTTTTAAATAATCTGAATATGCAAGCTACGCCCTTACTTTATCATATCTTGGTAGCTTCATTTTCACACCTGGACACTTCAAATTAAAAGATATTACACGAAAAATACAATATAAACAGAAAACAGAAGTGAGTGCCGAGAAACACCTTCTCTTGTCATTTTAGTTAAAGATGCCAGAGTTTCAACAGAAAGAGCAAGATCATGGCTTCCTGCATTTCCGCGAAACTAGACGGAAACCAAGCAAGCAAAAATATTTTAGTTCTCAATAATTTATCGTTCACTACTTTACTTATCTGTGCATAATTACCTCAAGAAGTGCATTTCCTGGATTAGCTTCTCTTAGTTTAGTCTACAGTCCAAACACAATTCATCAGCCCAAAAAGAAAAAGAACAGATGACATTTACAACTGAAAAAGAAAACACAAAAACAGCTTCTATATACCTGACCTTCAGCAGTCAAATAAAAATCATCTATAGATATTGTGGCAGATTTCCTGAAAATTGTAGCATGTATCTACAATTTGTTAATTAATCTCCTTTCCCTATAATCATCAGAACAAAGAATAAATTCAACAACACAGTTGCTTCAAAATTCAAAGCCCACCTGCCAATCACTTCAAAAAGATAGTCAAGGGCAAAAACAAGGGTTGTCTTCCCACAGCCTTGAGGGGCACTGAAACCAATCTGTGTCAACCAGAATCAATAAAGTTGCTGTTATATTGAATGAACAAGGCAGAAAAACAATATCTTGGAAGGAAAAGAAATAAAAGGACAATGGTCATAACAAAAACTTACAAATTACAAAGTGGTTATTGCTGTTTATAGAGCTGACACAACTAAAAACTAAAGCGAAAAATTTCCCAAAAATTAATAAACTTAACCATAAGCCTCCATAACTAGCTGCATAACACCAATACATACAGAAAACAAAATATGAGAGACAGTAACAGAAGGAAACCACGTTTATAGCATACCACCAAAGGAGGAATTTCTTCTCCATCTTTGAATTTGGACTGATGCTCCTCGATCTGTTGTTCACACCAGAGAAAGACTGGTACATAGTAGTGATAAATCCTAGCCTTTTGAGGCTCTGTAAGGTACAATTCATTAAGCTGAAACAATCTGCATAGGTAACGGCCATACAGTATCCAGTTATCAATGGACTCAGCCACCTTCTCTTGTGTGATTCCTATTTTGTCAAGCAGAGGTCCCGAGCAAATAAACTGATAGAGATCTTCCACAGAGGAAACTTCAGCAGCTTTTGTCGGAAATACAGAATATAGAGGACGCTTTCTGTACTCAATGCCAGCAGCAAAAGAACTGTTTTGCAACCATGAACTTCCACTGCCTGCAGCAAAATCTTACAGTTGCAAATTAAAGATTCAAATGATATGGAACAAATAGTTTCCAACAGCAATGCAGCTGTTGAAGATGAAAATACAGCTCTCCTAACTTCCATGCTCCTATTTTGACTAAGATAAAAAATGAGAGTTTACTATTGAGTTAGATGAAGCTTCAACGGCAAGGTCTAATAATCAATCAGCTGAGATGAATTTGAATTGCATAAGTAACTAATCAGGCTCAAGATTTGTCCCAAAATTTTCAATTCCAATGCCCTTTAGTAAACATAGTATGATGATGATGATACCACCCATTTGTATAATTTATCTAAATATAAAATTTTGCTTAACTGGGTTGAAAATTTGTGTCTGAAGAAACCAAGTGAGCTATGATAGTTCTATAAAGTGAAGAAAAGTACCTGACTTTGAGGAGTGAGTGGAGAATTGAGAAAGAACAGAGAAATGGCGAGAATTGGAAAAGAAATGCAATTTAGAATTGTTGGAAATAATATTATGATTTTGATAAGCATAGGAAATGTTGTTGTTTGAATTAGAACAACAGAAAGAAGGTGAAATTGTGGTTTGCCATGGCTGAGAGAACAGATTCAGAGTCGCCATTTTTTATGTGTCTTTCTCTCTCTACTTTGCAACAAAGAACACCGACGCCACGTAATCTTCACCTCTTTGGGCTACAGATTGGAAGAGGAGCACCATAAAATAATTCTATGAACAAAAAATCTGCAAATTTTATCTATTCAGATTTACGAACAAGTCCTCTTTCTTTAAATTCGAATATTTTTTTCTTTTTATATCTTTTCATACATTTATACAACAGTGCATCTTTTTCGGTATTTTTTGAACATTTAGATTAAACTAAATTAATACTTCTTTAACATTATTTTAATTGTTTAAATACATTTTGTGATAATAATTTAAAAATAGTGATATTTAATTATTTTAATATTAAAACTTAGTAAAAATAGTTTTATTATAAAGAATTTTATTATTTTAAAATATATAATTTTTTTAAAAACTATTTTTCTAGAGTTTTTTAATTTTGTTTTAAAGTTTTTAGTTTTTTATCATCTATTTATCTATAAGAATGATTCTTGACGAGCTCTTTAATTTGGACAGATCAATTTCTTCACTCGACATAAATTGAGTTTTAACATTTTTTCTTGATCTTTTCGATTTATTATTGCATGTGAACCTTCTTTCACTTGCATGCGCCTTTTTAGTCATCAATATGAGTCTTTGTTGATCAATGATTATAGCAGTGTGTCTTGATCATTCTTGTGATGTTTTGATGTGTATCTTGCAAGTTGAGAGGAGTTTCACTAGATAGAGTCTTGTGAACTGCTTGGTCAAGTAAGGGAAACTAGTCTTTATTTTGTATGTGAGAGTTTATCAATTTGATGTTTTGCATGCTAATGCATTATTGCCTATTGGAAATGGAAATTTGGCTATTTTTTATGAATTTGATTTTATGTGTATGACTGATTTGATTTGTATGGTTTGAATGATTGTTTCATGCTCAAGTGTTTTGGTTATTTGTTTTTTATCAAGGGAATTGAAGTCTGAACAATAGAGCGAATTGGTATGAGTCCAATGTTTTAAAACTATTTTTGACCAAAGTCTTAAGAGTGGAATACCAAATTGATCAATTGTACAGGTTTCTTTCCTTGAATTACAAATTTTCATTGGTTGATTTTATGTTGGGAATGCGCTTTAGTTGTTTTTTATGAATTTGATATGTAGTGAGATGGCTATTTTGGCTTGCATGGCTTAAATAATCTGTTCATGTTTTTTCTTGCTTGTTTGTCCTTGGGTTTGTGTGATTGAGAGAATTTAGAATGTCAACAATTGAGCAAATTGGTAAGACTTTTCAAATTTAAAACTGTTTTGAATCAATGTAGTGTGAAAGGAGTATCAATTTGAGCAATTGATCAAGTTCAAATTCACTTAAAATCACATAATGTATTTGGTGTCAAGTGATACCTCTATATTAAAATTGGTCAAATATGTTTTTGGTGCTTCAACTTTTAGTGAAAATTGAAATTAGTTAATCTTTAAAACTTTAGCCAAATTTAGTCCCCTAACTTTATAACTTCGTGAATTTACTCATTCTAACCAAATTTTGTCAACTTTATTTAACGTTTTAAACGCATTTCATTATACAACTTGAGTTATTTATACCATTTGACACTTTTTTCTTCAATGTTAACTAAGAAACTATCATGAAATGCATTTGAAATGTCAAATAAAATTAACATAATTTAATTAAAAGGACTAAATCTACAAAATTTTAAAATTAGAGAACTAAATTAAACCAAAGTTTTAAAGAAAAATTAAATAATTTTTTACTTAAGATTGAAGATTGAGAAACAAAAACATATTTAATTATAATAAAATGGTCAGTTGGATTGTATTTTTTTTTAAATATGTGATAATTTTAATCAATTAAACACATTTTAATTTTTTTATATGTTTGGATATATTTAGTTTTCTTATTTTAATATACATTTTTTATTTATTTTAATAAACAAATCTTTTCCGCTAAGTGTTATTTTAAACACGAATATTTCGGTATTTTAAAAATGACTATTTTGATATTAGTATAGGAGTCAAAGATTACGACAAATAAATGAGTGATTACGAATGGATATAGTATACACACCATTAACTTCTAATCAGATTGTTACTTTCGTTTTTTTATTAATTTTAAGATATGACTTTATGAATTGATAAATTAATATTATTTTTAATCAAATAAAAGTTAAATTAATTTTTTTTGAATCTTTTATTTATTTTTATATTTACTAGCATAAACACAGGCGCTATCGCGCCTATATGTATGATTGTTTAAATATGCATGATATTATATTAGTAGGTGATAATATTGTAACGTTATTAAGTTAATCTATATCAGAACAGAAGAAAAAATAACCATTTGATAGATAAAGAAGAAAAGAAGAAACAAAGATAATTGATTAAAAATAAAGTGAAATATATCATAACAGAAGAAAGAATAACCATTTGATAAATAAAAAAGAAATAAAAAAACAAAGATAGCCGATTTTATAAAAGGTTTGTAAAAATAACGGTTAATTTTTAAAAATTTAATAAATTATTATATTTAAAGGGTAAAATTGATATTTCAAAATGTGGACACAAAAAGGGAATCCCTTTATATATTGTTATAAATAAAAATAAAGTGAAATATATCAAAACAGGAAAAAGAATAACAATTTGATAAATAAAGAAGAAAAGAAGAAACAAAGATAACCGACTAAAAATAAAGTGAAATATATCAGAACAGAAGAAATAATAACCATTTGATAAATAAAAAAGAAAAGAAGAAACAAAGTAGCTTATTTTATAAAAAGTTTGTAAAAATAACGATTAATTTTTAAAAAATTAAAAAGTTATTATATTTAAAGGGTAAAATTGATATTTCAAAATGTGGACACAAACAGAAGAATCCTCTTTATATATTGTTATAGATTCTAATCGGTTTGAATAGTTGGAAAAAGTGGTTCTTCGAACTAGTTGATCATTGATTTAAAGTTTTGTTCAAAGTCTTTAATTTTTTTCTTCTTCTTCTCAAATTTGTATTTAGTTTTATCTTAAAGTGCACGCAACATGTATAGAGAATGGTCTATGTTAATTTATTTGAAATAATGTTAGTTTTGAGAGTGGTTTGAACTAATGTTAGATTTAAGAGATTTAGAGAATCAATGATTATTGGTGGATATTATAAAATGTTGAACTGTTAGTTGATTGTTAAAGGATTGAATTGAGATTTGAAACCAAAGTAAAATATTTGATAATAAGTTATTTGAACTATAAAATGTGTTGAATTTTATATTAATTAAAATTTGTTTTCTAAATAATATCTTTTATGTTATTAGATAAACATATGAGTGCATATGTTAAATATGTTAAAGTGATTTTATATAAAGTTTGTGCAGAAAATATGATTTTGGTAGTTTAAAGTTGTTAACATATGTGATTTGTGTTTTTTTTTAAAGACATTGTGCTTTAACGATAATGTTGACTTGAAATTATTAGGTAGTTGTAAGTGAACATTTTTAAAACTTGTTATAAGTTGTAGAATGATTTATTGAAGTTTTTGAGTTGTTTTATTTTTTAAAGACAAGTTTTGCATAAATTCATTTAGTTAATTTGATCCAAAAAAACTAACATTACTCTTAAACTTGAATTATATAAACAAGTCAAATTTACAAATTTAGTTACTCAATTTAAATTTTCTTAACAAATTAACACTTGGAGTAATAGAAAAGAAATTATTAATTTGGCTTAATGGATTTAAAAATTGTAATTATATCACCATGTAATCTCACAATTTTAAAATTATATATGAACCATTGATTGAATTTGCATGTTAAATTAGAAAAAATATTTATAGAAATACCATTAATTCATTGATTATTTAAATTATATAAATCAAAAACCTAAGTAAAGCGTAATTGGACAAAAATTTACACCATAAAAAAGTTTTCAATATGATCATTAAAAATATTTATTTATAAATGTTATTGTATCTTTAATGAATGACTTAAGAACTGTGAACTGATATTTAATAATAATAAATGTATTGTTGTCATGGAAATGTATAAAGCTATTTCTTTTATAAAGTTATTCTTTACATTCAACTACATTAATGAAGTAACAAATATAAATATTACTGATTTGATTCTTACTAAATGTCATCTATGGACATGGACATGATATGTGTATCGGATTATGACACATATTTGATATATTGATATATTTATTTTGAAAATTATAGGATACGATACATGATTGATATGTGATATATAAATATTAAAAAACGTATAATAATTTTAAAAAACATAATAAATATATAATTGTTATTGTGTGAATCTAAATTAAAACTAAAGTTGTCAATATAAAAAATATAAATTATTGTCATCATAAAAATACTACTACAAGCAAACTCTCAAATAATGACAAATTTTAGTAACAAAAAATATGTTAGAGACCAATTTCCTAATTAGAGACAAATTATTTTGATAGTCAAAACCTTTGTAGTTAATGTCAGTGATCAATTTAGAAACCAAATCATAATAAAAACTATTTTAGTTATTAATTTAGAGACCAATTATAACTTTTTGAAATTATTTTAGTTATCAAGAATTTTTAATTTTTAAATCGGTACCTAAATGAGTCACTATATAGTGACTAATTATTTGATGTTACTAAAATTGGTCATTATTCAAAGATTTTCTTGTAATGTACTATAGCTCTACAAATTAGATATTTTATTGATAAATATTAATAAATTATCATAAACTATTAAACACAAATACATGTCGTATACAAATATGTAACTCAAATCGAAGTATCATTACTTCCCAGTTTACCACGTATAAAATAAATACTTAAACGTCATAAAAGTATTTTAAAATACTTTCATAACTAGTAGAATATTTATATTAAAATATTTAGATAGAGTGATGAAATGTTATTATAGTTATATTGTTTAGTTATGTTTGGCGAGAACATTTTATTATTAAACTGCGACAATTGATAATTAATTCAATATAAAATATACATTGAATGATTAATTTTACACAAAATTATAAAGTTTAAGAATCAATTTTGAATTTACTTTTAATGCATTAAGAACCTTAACCTAAACTTCACAAGACCAAAGTAACTATTTGTTTTGAAAAAGATTTAAGAAAATGTGACGGCGTCGTTTCAGAAGACCGGTGTTGAGTTATTGTCCGCGTGTGCATTTCATGGCCCAGACAGTGGGAAAAAGCACGCAATCCAAATTGCACATTGTTTCTTTCTGAAAGATTCGTGTTTTTCTTTTCTTTATTTTTTTTTTCATTCAGCAAACAAACAAACTCTTCTCTTATCTCTCTTTCCCTCAATTTCTGGGAATTACTGTCCCCTACTGCATCAAACAGTTTCACACTTCAATTCAGACGCACGTTAAAAAAATAAAAATCCCTTTTTTGCATAATTCTGCAACATCCACAGTTATTTTACACACATTTGAAAAATACCCAAAATATGAAAGAGACAATTTTTGCTCAGAGGAAAGGAGAATAATTACTTGGGTGGGTGAAATTGTTTGTTCCATTCTTTCTTTCTATTCTATAAACCGCATCCGATTCTATCCTCCTAGACCAATAACACCAGCAGTTGTAGCAGTAGCAATTGTAGTGGAAACTGACTCACTCTTTGCTCAAAATTTATTCATTCTGACAGCCAAAAAGTCAAACAAAGAAAACCACCAAACAGTAACTGAACTAGAGAGATAAATACAAAAAAAGCCTCATGCTTTGTCTCCCTTTTCATCAAACTTATTTTTTTTTTTCTTCTGTAAATCAAAAAAGTTTTCTTTCTTTCTGTTTTTTTTTTCTCTCTCTTTATTAAATTATATATATATATATGTATGAGGTATTCTTGTTTAATAATTCGGAAA